>ERZ778516.70-NODE-70-length-85067-cov-8.104126_pt1 | contig 85067 bp, 73 predicted proteins | sample MGYA00510342_ERZ778516 | MGnify/ENA primary metagenome ERZ778516 (study PRJEB29527, sample SAMN07138961) | mouse gut metagenome | material: feces | host: mouse | place: China:Nanjing | collected 2016-01-25 ...
ACATAGCCTTGAAGCCAAGTATAGGCTTCATTTGAGTATGAGAGAAGACTTTACCGATCTTCTCTGTCTTGAGTCCGGTCTTAGGAAGGTCTGTATCATCGATTATGACGCACTTGACATCTGATTTGGATGTCGTCTTGCGACTAACACGTGAATACAGCTGTCTGAAAACCGAGTAGATTATACGTCGCCAATTGACGTTGCCGTCGTTCATGAAACGATAGAACATATCCTTATGGCAGGTAAACAACTTGCTGAGGGCAGAGGAGGAATAATTGGCAGCATTCTTTACCGAGAAGAACGGGAAGAGCACGAGCAACTGCAACACCTGAAGGCAGGTGAACTTGCAGTTCGGATTCTTGACTGATCCGATGACTTTGCTCTGTATCCTTATGCTGTTCATAATCGTTGATATGCTGTTTATTGCCTTGCTGGCATCATTGTTTGCAAAAAACTCTTGGAGTTCGCCGATAATATGTCTATTTTTGTTCATGGCTAAAGTGTTCTATATTGTTTGTTTGGCAACATTAATATAGTGATAATCATTGGATTATCAAAACCTTTAGCCTTTTTTATTATGCTGTTTTAGCACTTGCGAAACTTAAAGATATTAGTATTTATTGTCATATACTGATATTCATAAATAAAAAACCAGAGTGGTAAATCGGGATTTACCTGTCACCTACCTTCTGCAATTTGCAACCAGGTTGCAGAATATCGGCAATATCTTTGTGCCATATCAAATGATTAACTGACATGGCACATTTTCATTCACATAACCATACGGAGCATTCCGTAAATACTCCAGTCAGGATATTGTATATATGTCTGGCAATCAACCTTATATTCGTTGCAGCAGAGGCTTTTACAGGTTGGAAAAGCAACTCGACAGGGCTATTGTCCGATGCCGGTCACAATCTTAGTGATGCCCTCGGGCTTTTGCTGTCACTTGCTGCGATCTATCTGGATCGGTCAGGAAATAAGACAAGCCAGACAGTATCCAGATATATTACACTCGCAAACGGACTTCTTCTGTTTGGAGCAATAGCCCTGATAGTCTATGAAAGCATCGACAAGATCATCAATCCTCAGGAAATCAATGCAACGGCAGTCATAGCAGTCTCATCTGTTGCTATCATTATAAACGGACTTACAGCCTGGCTTCTGATGAAAGGTCAGGGAGATGAAATCAACATCAAGGCAGCATATCTTCATGCTGCAACCGACGCACTCGTATCAGTCAGCGTCGTAATCTCAGGCATCATAATCTCAACGACCGGATGGAATATGATAGATCCCCTTTTAAGTCTTGCTATCAGCATATTCATAGCATTCCCTACTATAAAACTCATTCACACTGCATTGAAAACTATCAGAAACAGTTAAATTTGCAGAATATGCAGGACATTGAGAGAATATTGAATGAAGCCGGTGTGAAACCGACCGCTATACGTATGATAGTGATGAAGGAAATCATTGCTATCGGCCATACTTTCACTCTCTCGGATATGGAGATCAGGCTTGAAACAGTTGACAGATCCACTTTGTTCAGAACACTCACGCTGTTTCTGGAACATAAACTCCTGCACGAAGTCGATAACGGCAGCGGATCAAAGATATACTGCAGATGTGAATGCAGAAGCACACATACCTCTCATATCCATTTTACCTGCGCATCCTGCGGAAAGACCTTCTGCATAAAGGACATTGACACCTCCTCCATTCCACATCCGGAAGGATTCACCATCGAAGAGACCAACTGCGTAATGAAAGGAATCTGTCCTGATTGTACTGTTAAAAACTGATTTAATCGGCAAAACTGCATTAGGAATTAGGCATAACTGTGAAGCCCTCCAAGCAGGAAATTCACGCCGAAATATGTAACGAGGACGCTCAGGAAGGCGAGGATGCAGAAGATATGAAAGTTCTTCGGGTTGCGGAACCATTTCAGTGATCCCTGATGGATGCCGAGAGAATAAATGAGCATGGTGATAAGCGCCCAGACCTCTTTAGGATCCCATCCCCAGTATCTTCCCCATGAAACGTTTGCCCATACTGCGCCGATGAAGATTCCGGCAGTCAGCAGGAACAGAGCCGGATAGAGCATGATGTTGCTGATGGTCTTGAGATATTCCATCCTGCCTTCATTCCGGCCGACCAGTGCTGCCACGCCATTAAGCATCATGAATGCAAACAAGGTGTATGAAATCATTATGACCATGACATGGACACTCAGCAGCGGGGACTGCAGGACAGGCATAAGCTGGGTTATTCGCGGATTGGCCTCCCCCATCATCGACACCAGCAGGGCAAAACCGCAGACAAGTATGCCGAACGGTAGGGCGAAGATAAATCTCTTCTGAAGGCAGAAGGCAAGAAGGATGCAGCACCATGCCATAAACTGCATGGTCTCGAATCCGTTTGAAAGAGGAACGTGTCCGGAGATGTACCATCGGAGTCCTATATGAAAGGTCAGATAAGCGAAAATGTAGGCACAGACAACTGACAATGCAATTTTAAGCCATCTGTGTCGTCTCTCAGACAGACAGAACACCAGAAATGCAATGATTCCCAGGGTCATGCAGAACATGGCCAGAGGCTTGTTCCAGTTCGTTGAATTATAGATTTTCTCTGACTTGAACATCATTTCAGAAGGAAGCACATCACCGGCCTTCTTTATCTGATACTCACGTATCTTTTCAAGCAGGCTGATGATCTGTGCATCATCTTTCATCGCCACCTTTTCGGCAACATAGTTCATGCTTCCGGTCACGAAAGCCCATTCTTCATATGCCATGTCACCCGGCAACCTGTCAGCCAACGAATACCAACCAAGCTCTCCTCCCTCGGAAGTGTAAGGATATATCTTCAGCAGAGTGCCTGTGCAGAGCATGCTGATGAGATTGAACTTCTCATTTGCAGAATAGATGTTCTTGATGTTATTTCCTTCCTGATTCTGCAGAGCGTCTTCCAGCTTGTATCCGTTTCTATCAGCGAAGTCTGTCAGACAGGCATAGCCTCCTTCAATGCCGAGCAGACCTCGGGCGTCGCCTCCCTTTATCTTGATCATAGGCTCGTTCTTCCAATAGTCATAGAAGAAGAACCATCCCGTCAGGACCTGTTCTGCTGTCAGTCCCTTATATGAAGTCTTTCCATCGATTTTGGCTGTAAAATCCATTGCCAAGGTCTGCAGCGGGCATATTCTGTCGTTATGATAGACATATAGATCTCCGAATGCTGCGGCAGCCTCTTTTGACAGTGTACGGGGATAGGTTTCAGCAGCTTGTGAAATGCCGGAAACGCTTCCTGAAATCAAGAGCACCAGCATTGCCTTCTTCAAGGAAGGGTGCTTCAGCAGCTGATGGAATCGACTGCCTTTCTGACAGAAGAATCCCAGCATGGAAACCAGAAGGGCAATATATCCGGCATATGTGATTCCTATTCCCCAAGGATCGTATGAAACAGCGAGTGTCGCACCTTTTCCGTCCCGGTCGAATCCGGATTGATAGAATCTGTATCCTTTATACTTATGAATATTGTTCATTGAAACCACGGCTTCTGATATTTTCTCGCCGTCTTGAATGCTTATATGGCTTATATAGTCCATCGGAGCGGATGTACCCTTGTAGTATTCAAGATTGAATTCATCAAGCGATACCGTGAATGGTAGTGCTTCTCTAACACCGTCTGCCGTTTCATAAGTAGAGATAGCCTCTCCTGTCCTGATATGCATACGTCCCTGTTTACCTATAATATGAGTAATCAGTGCTCCTGCAAGTATGAGTACAAAGGATAGGTGCAGGCTGAAAGTAAAGAACTGCTTCCAGGTGCGGCAGGATATGAGGTAAATGATTCCGTTCAAGGCCAGTAATGACCAGAGTGCTATGGAGAATAGAGATGTGTAGATGTGTTCATACGCAAAGCTGCTGCCGTACATCTTTTCGAGTACGGTAGCAGCTATAAGCATTATGATGGTCATGCCCAGAAGGCAGAATGATATTGCTTTAAGTTTTCTTCCGAGCATGGCGTGAAGATTATCGATGTTCCGGATAAAGCAGATAATGGCTTACGGACTTTGCTGAATCCGGAACATCGGGGTTAAATCGAATCAAGGAATTTGACAACGGCATCACGGTCGGCCTTGCTGAGCTTGCGGAATTCCTCGACTGTATAACGTGCATCACTCTGAGGCATTCCGTGCCACATTATGGCTTCCATAGTAGTGCGTGCGCGGCAGTCGTGAAGACGGTCATCGGTTGATGTTCCGTTCACCTTCTTATGAAGTCCTCGGCCCCACAGAGGAGTTGTACGGCACCAGCCGGTACGGATGTCGTTGACCATGCAGAGCTTATGCTGGACCATGTCTGTGTATGGCCATATCTTCTGGTTCGGATAACGAGGCAGTTCCTTACCGGACTTGAATGACTTGTCATCATCTGTGAAGAAGTTCGCAGGGTCACGCACGTCATCATTTCCGGTTGTCCAGCTCGGTCTGTGGCAATAAGCACAGCCGATCTCCTCGAAGAGTTCACGACCTTTCAGTACGTCAGGATCGTCGTAGTTTCGGGCTGCAGGAACGGCAAGTCCTCTGTGCCATACCATGAGATCTGTATAGTCCTGATCGGACACTTCCACAGGTAGATTCTTGCATGTGAGATAAGCCTTGATACGGTCTGCGATCGGGCCTTCATGCCATTCCGGATATTCCTTGTCCGGATCCACCTGACTGATGTATTCCTCGAATCCTGCCTGAACCTCAGGGTCGTTTGCCGAAGCGGCTACATACGAGCCGGCTGCATCAAGATAGTGGAAACGACGGTCGCTTCTTGTCGCATTGGTGATGTTCCAGAATGCATTTGCTCCGGCACCGTCCTGTAGCGGGCCACGGCTCATGGCGTATGTGTAACGGCGGATATACTTTTCACCGTCACCGCCCTGCGCAGTGTTTGCATAATAACTCTTCCACTCTCCGTTCTCGAAGTAATTGGTGTTGAGACCGTTCTGCATCATACCTTCTGTCTCCTGCTTCTTCCACTCGGCAGTGATATCCTCGTCAGAAATGGCATCAAGAAGACCGGTTCCGTAGATTCCGATGGTTGATTCCAGTTTCACACCATAGTTTCCTAGATCGTATGAAGGATCCTGATTGTAGATATAGATAGCATCCTTTGGCATTGTGACTTCAGGATATATGAGTTCATATGTCTCTCCGTCCTCGAACTTGTTGCCCCATTCGTCAGTGTATGGAAGCCATGCGATAGTCACTTTTGAAGGATCTACCGGAGCCTTGAACGGTGCCACTGCATAGCCCTGCGGCATACCGGCGAGCCAAGGCACATAACCCTCTGTATCCTTATTATAAACCACAAGCAGATAACCATTGCCAGGATCATCCGTGTTGTATGTGTCCATTTTCTTTCCATGGCCGTATCCTGGATGGCAATGCAGACACGATGTGCGGATGTAAACTGGTCCGAGACCATGACGGTTACCTTCGTTATTTGCATTGAACGGTTTCTCAAACAACGCTTCACCTCTCTTGAAGGACTGATACATTCCGTTACTCTCGATATTTGCTGTAGGCTGTTCGAAAGCGTTAAAGGTGTTCAAGTGAGTCGTTCCAAGCTCACCTCCTGTATAATACCATTCAGGAAGTTCCTCTGGAGTGACAGGGTCGATATCAGTATTACTATCTTGACAGCCGACAATAGCAGCAGCCAAAGTAATGAGAGCTAAACATTTAAGTTTTTTCATAATGTTTCAGATTATTTAGATATAGCTGCATAAACATCTTCGAGAGCAGCGACAAGGTCAGTACCAACCTTGATGACAGCATTGTTTGCAGCTTCGCAAGTGGCGTTTGCCGCAAGTGGTTCAGGAATGCTTCCGATGATGTCCATTGACTCCTCGATCAGCGCCTTTACCTTTGCATCAAGTTCTGCGTCGATAGTCGCGATATACTCGCTTACCGAAGCATCTCCTGCTTTGCTGCCTTCATAGCAGTTTCTGATGCTGATGATGTTTCCGACAAAGTCAACGATCGAATTGAGGCTGTATGGAGACTCGATATAGTTCTTTGCAGCCTCTACAGCATCCGCGCTTCCTGCAGAAGCGGCCTTGTTAGGAGTACCGATCTTTGTGTTGCCGACCTCGTCAGCGATGTCAATGCATCCCTGCACAAGTGTCTCGACGGCAGCCTGATATGTCTTGTAGATACTTCCTGCCTGACCTGCATTTTCCATCTGCCAGCCATATCCGTCAGAGGTTGGTTCAAGTTCTGCAGCCTCAAGGATTGATGAGAATTCAGGCGATACATTGTCGAGTCCTGCCCAGCATGCATAGAGATAGACGCACTGGTCGCGGAGGTCATCTGCCACTCCGCAGAGATACTCAAGCTCTGCAGCAGAATATGTTGTGCTGTGGGTCTGTGACTTGTCGCCTGCAGCATTAAGTTCGAAAATCATATACTCTGTCGCGTGGAAGCCGAGAAGTCCGACTCCGAGAGTACCGGCATCCCAGGTCTGGCCGGCAGAGATATTCTTCAGAAGCGTCTCCATCTGCACCTTGTCCAAAGGCCATGAATCGATATGAGGGTCAATGTTGTAGTCACCTGCAGGACCATAGAGGAAAGCCTCGCTCTTTTCCCAATAGTCGCGGCACGCAAGCCATGCATCGCAGGCAGCCTTGATGTCGGCAGTGGCAAGAGTTCCTGCTGAATGCTTCTCCTGCATTGAAGCACATGCCTCTGCAAGAAGAACCGCATTGTCTGCCATACCCTTATATGTCGGGATTACAGTGTTGTTTACGTATGGAGTGATGATCTCCTTGAATGTTGCCTCCTTTGCATCGAGATCTGTCGGATCGATGCTGCTACGGTCGCAGGAAGCAAGTGCCAACACTCCTGCAGCAAATAAAATGAACAGTTTTGATGTTTTCATATCTTATTGATTTTTAATGATTTCTTTTGAATAGTCCGGCAAAGGCAACGCCTATTGAGATTGCCGGTTCGTTGTTATAGATAGGGTCAAGGAATCCGTGACTGTATTCACACTTTATTACAATCTCCTTCATCGGATAGTAATTGATTCCGGCCGCGACGCGCTGTCTTCCGCACCATCTGCTGTCATTGAGTCCTTCCGCCACCTTGAACATGGAATCGAAATATTCATATCTTCCGAATACATAGAATTTCTGATCCTTTCCCTTCATCGAAGGAATTGCTCCGAATATGTCGTACCCGGCCTCGATGCCACCTGCCACAGCATCAGATGCAACGGTCTGCTGTGGAGATACGGAGTCCTTTCGGAGAGACATATTGAATTTTGTAATTGCGTATGAGTCAGTGAGATGCCCGTAATCAAAATTTCCGCGGACGATAAGATTATGATCGTTGTAGCAGAAATCGAATGAACCTATCATCACTGTACCCTTTACACCCTTGTATCTGTCGCTCTCGGTCGGAGCAAGGGTATTCTTGAATGAATTGCCTGCATAGCCGCTTAACGAAAGTCTGAGGCCTTTGACAGAAGTGTTGTCAACGCGGAATGCTCCTGCCAGTGTATTGGCTATCTTGAATTCATATGGGCTGCCGGATGCACTTGCAATCCAGCTCTGGCTTGAAAAACGGTCTGAGTCAAGTCCAGGAAGGAGCATTGCCTCGTATCTCCAGCCTCCGGCCTGTCCCCAGAAACTTATTCCGTTCTCATGCCATGTACATGGGAGAATCGTGCTTTCTCCTTCAGGACGATAGCATGAGAAGAATTCAGTAGGCATATGGTACATGTTCGTAGCTCCTACAGGAACTATTATATGTCCCAAGCGGAGATTCGCAGCCCTGCTGAAAGATTTCTGAATCCAGAACTGCTCGAGAGCGACTTCGCCGCCACGTTCCACTTCTGACTCGTATTCTCCGGCTTCTTCTGTCTCGATCTCTACTGCGCTTTCCGTACCTCCATGCTCGAATTCGATCTCAGTTCCGAGCGACCAGCCTTTTCCGAAATCATATCCGAGCCATATCACGAAATGAGGTATGTCAACACGCCCGTGACCCGGTGCATCCTTATATGATTTCGCATCGGTATATCTCAGATATTCGTCGCTGAAGAAGTTGTATGTACCAACTACTTCTCCGTATCCGCCTATTTGGAGGCGGTCAGAAAATTTCGGCTTTTCACGTTGTTCAGCCTGAGCGTTGCATACATAGAATATGGCGAAAGCCACCAGTGCATATTTCAATAATCCAGATTTCATAATCCTGCAGTCTTAATTTTACGGCTGCAAAGATATTTTGGAAAATCATATCAGTAAATACTCAAAAGTAAGTATTTTGATATCAGAACTTTAAGCTACTCTTAACGATTTTTAAGTATTGTATATCCCATAAAATACCCCAACCTTTGCAGTCGAATAACTTATGTCTTAAACTGCGTAATAAATGGAAACAGAACAGATAAAGCCACTTTCACCATCCGACAAGATGAGGTATCTCATAAAGTCGGATACATCCCTTTTGATGGTAATGAGCAGATTCGGTATTTCTTTAGGATTTGGTGAAAAGAACGTAAAGGATGTCTGTGCGGAACAACACATCGACACCGATACGTTTCTTTGTGTGGCCAACTATGTCTTAGGACGTAAGTTTGATTGTAACCGTCTGTCACTCCAATCTCTTATCAATTATCTAAAACGAGCTCATTCATATTTTCTCGATTTTAAGCTGCCAATGATCAAGAGAAATCTGCTTGAGGCTATTGATTGTTCCGGAGCAGACGAGATTGCATACCTTATTCTGAAATTCTATGATGAATATGTAACAGAGGTGCGTAGGCATATGGAGTATGAGAATGAAGTTGTATTCTCATATGTTGAAGGGCTTATTTCCGGCTCATTGAGCAACGATTACTGCATAGAAGATTTTGCACGTAAACACAACCATATCGAGTCAAAACTAAAGGAGTTGAAGGATATCATTGTAAGATATTACCCACAAAAGGACAACAACCTGTTGTATTCTGTTCTCTATGACATCATTAACTGCGCTCAAGACCTTGATACTCATTGTTCTTTAGAGGATAGTCTGTTTGTTCCTGCCGTACAAAGTCTTGAAGAGGAGATTCGTGAAAGAGGAGACTATATGATAGTTTCTGAAGAGGATAACATGATTGAAGATGATGAAAAAGCCGACATACTCAGTCAGAGTGAGAAGGAAATCGTCATCAGTATCGCAAAGGGCTATTCTAACAAGGAAATAGCAGACAAACTCAATATTTCAATCCACACCGTTGCAACCCATAGACGCAATATCTCTGCGAAACTCCAATTAACATTATTAAACTATGAGAAGAACCAACTTTCGTTTTTTGAACATGCTCAGCATGTTAGCAATGATAACGACAAGTTGTCATAAAGAAAATGTTTCATAATTTGACACATCCAAAAGAATAGATACAGAAACAGGAATTGACCCGGGTACTGTTTCAAAGTCTTCCAGTAAATATACTTGGAACTATATAACAATAACATATTCATTATAAGTATGAGAAAAATCATTACTGCACTTATACTTGTTTTGGCATTATGCAGTTGTGGTAAAGTAACAAAGACATGGGTATGGAAAGGTGAGAAGGAGATTCCGGCAAAAGGAGGAACAGCCATTTGTACAAAAATTGAACTGGTTTCAGAAGACCGGGCAACAGAGTCGCATATATTTTTGAGAAACCGGGAAAGAAACTGCAAGGTGAATGGTATAAAATCACAGGAGAACTCAATAAAATTTCCATTACCTTCGAGCCGAATACAACACCATATATAAGATCAATAGCAATCTATCCTGATAACCCCACCGGCGGTTACGGTTTCCGGGTTACCCAGGCTGCCCAATAAAAAGAACGGTTCAAAGTCGGACGACTTTGAACCGTTCTTTTATAGACTCTTATTTCAGCAATTTCGCCACAACCTTCTCCAAATCCTTGCCGTCCCTGACCTTCTCGTCCGAGAGCATTCCCTCACGGATGAAGAACACCATAGGAAGAGACGACAGATTGTAAAGGCTCACATATGGAGAAGCATCCGCACGTGAGTCGCAGACATTAATCCAAGGCAGTTCCTGATTCTTGACCGCGGTAGCCCACATGGTCTTGTCCGGGTCAAGCGAAACCTGATAAACCTCAAAGCCCTGCTGATGGTATTTCCCATACAGGGGTTTCAGGACATCTGTATTGAAGATGTTCTGCTTGGCGTCAGATGCGCTCCAGAAGTAAACCATCACGACCTTCGAATCCACATCGCTCAACCTGATTTTGCGTGCTGACAAATCAGGAAGCTCAATGTCAGGGAATCCGATTTCAGCCGCCCCGTTAAGGCGTGTCTCAAGCTCAAGATAACCGAAACGCCTCTGCGCCTCCGCCCTCAGAGCCTTCACATATCTCGAATCAGGATATACGGTCTCGAGTGAATCAGCAGCATTGGTAAAATGTATCGCATCAGTTTTCTGCCCGAAAACAGGCAGGCTCTCACCAAAACTCTGATACAGCACAGGAACAACTGTAAGTGAGCGGCTGTTCTGCAGCACATATTTCACACATTCGCGGTAATAAGCAACATATTCGCGCCCCATCTCACTCTTAAGTTCCATTGTCTCCGCCTCTCCTGACGCAGCCTCAAGCCTCGCGGCAAGGTCACTAAGCCTCGCGGACGCGGCCGAATAGTCCTTTTCAACTTTTGCGAGCCTTGAAGACTCCTCAGACCCCTCAACCGCATAATTTCCGAGCGTATCGGCAGAAACCTTCACCTTGTCACCATTCTCAAGAAGCAGAGAGGCAATCCTCCTGTCCCCGAAGAAAAGATATACAAACTCCGGCTGTCCCTTCTTCACATCCACCTTATACGAGAACTTTCCCGAAGCATCAGTCTTGACCGTATCAAGCACAGAGTATCTGTTTGCATCAAGAAGCTTGACGACAACCTCAGAAGAAGGAGCGGACTCCACGGCACCGTCAATCCTGGCGCCGCTTGTGCAGGCCGCAGCGACAGATGCCGCAGCCGCAAAAAAGATTATTCTAATTGATTTTGACATATTCATTATAAATTGCCGATGCCGTCCGGGCAAATTCTTCCGGAGACATTTCCAGTTTCTTTTTTCTGAAATCCATGTCCGCCTCAGAATTGAGCGGAACAAGATGTATATGAGTATGCGGAACTTCCATCCCCAGTACTGCGACACCTACTCTTTTGCACGGAATCGCCTTGCCGATTGCAAGAGCGACTTTCCTTGCAAATGCGCACAGGCCCATGTATGTGTCACTGTCAAGACTGAATATATAGTCATCTTCCACATGCTTCGGTATCACGAGCGTATGGCCGGCAGCCATAGGATTGATGTCGAGAAAGGCATAGAAATCCTCATTCTCGGCTACTTTATAGGAAAGAATTTCCCCCGCAGCTATTTTTGTGAAAACAGTCGGCATATTCTGTTGCAATAAATGAAGCCCTCCGGGAGGAAGGCTCCGTACATGAATTAAAGTGATATGTCAAGTATCTCGAATTTGACCGTTCCGGCAGGAACCTGAGCCTCAACCACATCACCGACCTTGTGTCCCATAAGGGCCTTGCCGATCGGCGTCTGTGCGGCAAGCTTTCCTGACATGAAATCAGCCTCCTTCTCGCTCACGAGAGTGAACGTCATTGTCTGCTTGGTGGTAAGGTTCTTGACCTTCACCTTGTTGAGCATCTGGACCACATCCGTACCAATCTGCGACTCGTCAATAACGCGTGCATTGGCCACGAGGTCCTGAAGCTTTGATATATTGAGCTCGAGAAGGCCCTGAGCCTCTCTTGCAGCTTCGTATTCGGCGTTTTCAGAAAGGTCCCCCTTGTCTCTCGCCTCAGCAATGGCGGCCGATATGACCGGACGCTGGGCAATCGCCTCAGCAAGTTCCGCCTTAAGTTTGTCAAAACCCTCCTGGGTCATGTAATGAAGTGCCATAATCTATTATTTTATCGTCATATAAACATCAATCCGCGCGGCATACGCGCATGTCATTCGGAAAATTTAGGTTTCATTATCTCCGAATACACCACCAGTTTCCTGGGGTCAATCTTTTTCTGCACCGGCTTGCGCACCGGATGTGCAGACTGCACAGGCCTGGCATGCTCTTTGGCCGGAGCCACGTCACGCTGCCGGGCCAAGTCATGCTTCAGGACCACATTGCTCTGCCGGGCCGGCTCATGCTTCCGAGTCACGTCAGGTTGCTGCGTCACTTCAGGGTCCGATGTCCCGGCAGGAACACGAAGAGGTCCGGGAGCAATTTCCTCCGGTTCATCTGCATCCTCTTCATCCACTGCAACAGCAGGTGCAACACCTTTGCCACCGGCCTTGCCGGAAGCATTCAGCTTCTTTTCAACCACCTTGAATATGGCAGGCAGAAGAAGAAGCAACAGTCCTATCAGAGTTTCCATATAAATTTTGTTATCGGGACGCCTGCCACATCATCGGCATACACTCGTCCCTGTCCTTTTCAAGTTGTGCCTTCAATTGGTCCACAGAAGCGAAACGCACCTCGTCACGAATCTTGGAAACAAAAGAAAGCTCCATGTCAAGCCCATATATATCCTCATCAAAGCCGAATATATTGGTCTCTATTGTCCTTGCATTGCCTGTGGCTACGGTAGGCCGCAGACCTATATTGCACATTCCGAAGAACTCGCGTCCCAAGACCTTCACTCTGACGGAATATACCCCGTTTCCAGGCACAAGCTTCAACGGTTCATACAGCTGCATATTGGCTGTCGGGAAACCCATCGTGCGTCCGAGCCTGTTGCCTGCCACCACAACCCCATGAAGGCTGTAGCTGTAGCCAAGCATCCCGTTAGCCCCCTGTACATCTCCCTCCTCAAGGCATTTCCTTATTTTAGTCGAACTGACGGCAGCTCCGCAATCATTGGACACCATGTCAGTCCTAACAACTTCAAGGCCAAGCGCTCCAGCCTCACGAGCGACATCCTCAGAAACAGCGGCATCACATCCCATCCTGTTGTCATAACCAAGCAAAACCGTATCAGCTCCATATTTGTCCCTGAGCATGCACAGATACTCCCTGGTAGTCATGCAGCTGAACTCTTTCGTAAACCTTTGTACTTCTACACGGCTCACGCCAAGTTCATGCAGCATCTGCGTCTTCTCGTCAAGAGTAGTCAGAAGCCTCAGGGAACGTGCGTCCTTTTGCAGCACATTGCGGGGATGCGGCCAGAAAGTCATGACCATGCTCTCATCCCCACGTGCCGCAGCAGCCTTCACAAGCTGCTCTATAACAAGACGGTGCCCAAGATGGACACCGTCAAAAAAGCCGGTGGCTACAACCATCTCACGAGTTCGAAATCCTGTCTGTGAGGCATCTTAGGATTCTTTGCATAAATACGTCCTGCGACCTGGTAAAGCCCTGATGTGTCAGGATTTATGGCTGCGGTATATCTTGCCCTTCCGTCACTGCACTCAACCGGAGAAAACTCGTATGTTTCCTGTATATGAAGCCTTCCTTTCTTGTCTGTGGCCGCAAACAGCACCTCAACTCCGATTTCCTCAGGACTGAGATCACCGATATTGAGGACAACCTCAGCATTGAAATCATTGCCGATGGCTATCTTGTCGCTGTTGCTGTCAGGCATCTGCGCAGACACGACCTCGACATTGTTCCACTCGCGGCGAAGCTTCTTCTTCCATGAAGCCATCTCACGTGCCTGGGCGAAGTCATCAGCCACAAGGCCGTCATATCTTGCAGACTGAGGCACATAATACTGGTTGACATAGTCAGTAAGCATGCGGTTGGTGGTGAAATTGCATGCCACCATAGCCACAGTGTTCTTTATGTACTCAATCCAGTCTGCCGAACGTCCCGTTGACACGCTCTTGTTGTAGAATGTAGGGGCAATCTCGTTCTCTATGATATTGTAGATTGTAGCGGCATCAAGCTCATCCTGATAATTCTGGTCAGTGTAGGTCCTTTCCTGAGGAAGAGCCCAGCCGGCTCCCTTCTTGTAGCCCTCTACCCACCATCCGTCAAGCACTGAGAAATGCATGACGCCGTTCATGGCAGCTTTCTCTCCTGAAGTTCCGGAAGCCTCGAGAGGACGTGTAGGGTTGTTCATCCATACGTCAACACCCTGCACAAGATACTTGGCCACAGTGATGTCATAATTCGGAACGAAAACAATCTTTCCGATGAAACGCTCCTGCTTGGAGATGTCAACAATCATCTTTATGAGGTCCTGGCCTGCCTTGTCAGCAGGATGCGCCTTTCCTGCGAAGAGGAACTGCACAGGCTGCTTAGGGTCGTTCACTATGCGGTCAAGCCTGTCAAGGTCACGGAAAAGCAGGTGCGCCCTCTTGTAAGTGGCAAAACGCCTTGCGAAACCGATTGTGAGGACATCCTCGCGGAGCGACTCCTTGATGCGTACAACCTCCTTAGGAGAGTAGTGACTTGCGGCAGCAGGGTCAGAAAGTCTTCTCTTAACTTCGTCAATGAGTTTCTTGCGGAGAGAGGTCCTGATGTTCCATACCTCCTCGTCAGAGACTTTATATATGCCCTCAAAGCATGATTTGTCGTAGTGGTGCGTCTTGAACTCCTCACCGAACACCTTGGAATGAGCCTCTTTCCACTCTGGAGCGGTCCATGTAGGATAGTGGACTCCGTTTGTCACATAGCTGACGTGAAGTTCCTCAGGAAGATAGCCCGGCCACATATGTCCGAGGATATCGCGGCTCACCTCACCGTGAAGCCATGACACGCCGTTCACTTCCTGCGACATGTTCGCTGCAAGGATGCTCATCGAGAACTTCTCGTTTACATCCGCACCATTGTTCTTACCAAGTCCCATGAGAGTCTCCCAGCCAATCTTGAAACGCTGAGGATAGTGTCCGATATATTTGCGGAGAAGTCCCTCGTCAAAAGCGTCATGTCCGGCAGGGACAGGGGTGTGGGTCGTGAAGAGCGATGAAGCCCTTACAACCTCGACAGCCTCGGTAAATTCGAGATTCTTGTCAGTAATCAGCTCGCGGAGCCTTTCGAGACCGATGAACGCAGCATGTCCCTCGTTGCAGTGGTAAACCTGCGGATTGAAGCCGAGCTTGCGCAGGGCACGTATTCCGCCCACGCCAAGAAGAAGTTCCTGCTTGAGACGGTTCTCCCAGTCACCTCCATAGAGATTGTAGGTGACTGACCTGTCCTCAGGAAGATTGTCCGGGAAGTCAGTGTCGAGCAGATACAGTTCGGTGCGTCCGACATCCACTCTCCAGAGCCTTGCATTGAGATTCCTTCCAGGGAAAGCCACACTTACGGTAATCCAGTTGCCGTGTTCGTCACGTACCGGCGTTGCAGGAATCTTCATGAAGTCCTGTGCGACATCCTCCGACACCTGCTCTCCCTGTGCGGTCAGTTTCTGGTTGAAATAGCCGAACCTGTAGAGCAGACCGACAGCCACAAGATTGGTGTTCATGTCGGAAGTCTCCTTGATATAGTCGCCGGCAAGGATGCCAAGACCGCCGGAATATATCTTGAGCGAAGTGTCAAGACCGTACTCCATGCAGAAATATGCGACAGACGGAGATGTCCTCTTTTCCTTGAGGGCCATGTATGTGTTGAATTCATCCATCACAGACTTGAGGTCCGCGAGGAACTTGCTGTCCTGCTCAAGTTTCTGGTATCTCTTGAGGCTGACTTTGTCGAGCATGGCTATAGGGTTCTGTCCCGAAGCCTCCCATGCCTGGGGATCAACCGATTCGAAAAGGTTCTTGGCAGATTCATTCCAGCACCACCACAGATTTTTGGAAAGAATTTCCAGATCTTTGAGACTGTCAGGAAGATGGCGTGATACGAAGACGCTGTTCCAAGTCGGCTGATTCACTTCAAATTTCTTATATTCCATATGTTTGTCATTCCTGGTCGAAGGGTATGAGCCCTTGGCCGATATTAATTTCTCCAAAGCCTTTGAATAGGCTTCCTTATAATATACGATGTTATTTTCCCACAGAGCGATTTCAGACACGTCCTTGGCGTTCTGCATATATCTGTTCCTTTCATCCTTGTGGAGTCCAGCAATCTCCTTCACGCGCTCCACGACACCGTCCACGACATCAAAATAATTCGAGTCGTTCCTGTCAAGGACAGTGATTCCGGGATGTTCCTTTCCGTAATATGTACGTACCCACAGACCGAATCCGGCAAGGCTCGTGGTAAGGGTAGGCACCCTGAACGCAAGGCTCTCCAGCGGAGTGTAGCCCCAAGGCTCATAATATGACGGGAAGAGCGTGAGGTCAAGACCGGCAAGCAGGTCATAATAAGACATATTGAAAATGCCGTCGTTGCCGTTCAGGTAAGAAGGTATGAAATATACCTTGACCTTGTCTCCTGCAGCATTGTTGAAATGCAGTTCATCAAGCCTTCTTGTGACACTGTCATACTCAGGATTCATCAGATAGTGTGAAGTCCTTGTGACATAAGTGCTTCCATTGCCGGCAAGCTTTGCGGCAAGCTGCTTGTCAGGGCCGTTATGTCCGGAAGGAATCATTATGAAGGCATGCACATCCTTGCCCTCGAAATCCGTATGGTTAAGCTTGTCAAGAGCGTCAATGAAAACATCGATACCCTTGTTCTTCCACTCATAACGTCCGCCGATGCCGACGAGCACGGCATTCTCCATTATATCCTCGCCGCACATGGCAGATGCCACCTGCATAAGCTTCTTCCTTGCCGCGTCACGCTGGGCGGCATACTCCTCATCAGTAGCTGGAGTGAAGCTAGGCTCAAATCCGTTCGGAGTCACCACGTCCACCGGTCTTCCGAGGAACTGGCGGCATTCCTGGGCAGTTATATCACTTACGGTCGTAAAAATGTCACAATTCTCAGCAGACTTCTTCTCGAGGGAATGCCTTGCCACCACGTTGAAGTTACGTGCCTTCTCATCCGCATCATAGCCTGCAAGCCCGTCATACAAAGGCAGGTAATTGCCGGCGATGCACCTTCCGATTACGGTGGCATGTGTCGTGAACACAGTTGCCACAGGCACATTGGCAGACTTCAGATAAAGGAGTCCGGCACCGGTCATCCACTCATGGAACTGGGCAACAATCCTGTCAGACGACTCCAGGTTATATTTATAGAAGCTCTCTATTACCCTTCCGGCAGCATAGCCGAAAAGCGCGGACTCACGGTAGTCCCAGTTGCCGGTAAGGGAATCGACCCCGAATCTTGTCCAGAATTCAGTAAGAATCCTGTCCTGCATAGTAAGGAACTGCTTGAAATCCACAAGGATTGCAGTCGGGCTGCCCGGAACGTTCCATCTGCCGACACGGACTCTGAGACCCTCTGAAGCAGCATGATTTCTCCACGCCCTGTACAGTGCAGGATCTTCTATGAAATCCGGGTTGTTCTCAGTGTCCATCCACACGTCAGGGCCGACCATGATGTGCTTCCTGCTGAACTCGCTCTTAAGATAGAGAGACTTCGTGGCAATCACGGTATATATGCCTCCCACCTTGTTGCAGACTTCCCAGCTGACCTCAAACAGATAATCCGGCTTTATAAGTTCTGTTTTCATTCTTTCAACAATAATTCACTTAGTTTCCCCGGCCGGAACCTTTGGCCAAGGTCCCGTCCGGGGAGATTATACAAAACACCTGCATGGCCTCATGACCATGCCGGACGATTTATTTTTTCGTTGCCTTTGATGCAGCAGGCTTCCTTGTCCTGGATGCAGCCGGTTTCTTTGCGGCCGCGCCTGACTTTGCGGCTGATGAAGACTTGGCCTTTGCAGTACCGGAAGTCTTCTTTGCCGGAGCCTTTGCTTCTGCGGGTGCAAAGTTAGCATCAGAAACGGAAATAGCATCATCAACACGCAAAATAAAGTCACTTACGACATTCATATAATTTATAAATGCCTCATAAGGAGTATCATACGGGTTGAAATATTTATGCACCGCACCGTCTGAGAAGAACTTTGTGCACATATAATAGAAGTGGTCGCTCTCCTGCAGATGACCGAAATCAGACCAGAGCGCCTCATCGTTAAGAAGTGCAAGTTTCTCGACCTGCTCATTGATTTTGCCGAATGCGTCATTCTGCAGTTCGTTTCCGAGCCATGCGGTCACGTCACGCTCCTCATCAGCCCATGAAATCGGGTCCGGAACGTCAAGTTCGCCAACCGGCCTGTGCTTTTTGGAAGCCTGCGAAGGTGTCACAAACTCAAATTCACCGTCGTTGAGCACTACCTCCGGAAGGAATTTCATGAAATCGAAGATTCCGCTCTGTGCCTTCTGGTGCTCCCCGAATGTCTCATAGTCCATGAACAGGTTCACAATCTCGTCATTCTGAGCGGAAGCCTTGAGCCATGCAAGATACTTCTCCCCAGTCAGCGGCCAGTCCGCCCATGTCCTGTCAGAGAAACGGAAAGCGATATCGTCACTGAGTGAAGAGTTCTTGAGAAGGAGCTTCAGGCCCGGAGCCATCGCGCAGCTATACACGTAATTAGGGCTCTTCCAGCCGAGCACGTGCTTTGCGCCTTCCGTAAGCATCGTCTTGAATCCCATATCATAGACCATCTGGCCTATTGCATCGGAATAGATAAGCTCGGTATTGCGGAAAGCCTTAGGGGTAACTCCAAAATAATGCTCAATGGCAGCCTTGTGCTTCATCACCTGATGCTTGAACTCAGACTCGGAAACCAATGAAGCGAGAGAATGGTAATATGTCTCCGAAAGGAACTCCACACAACCGGTGTCGGCAAGCTTCCTGAAGCTGTCTATCACCTCAGGGGCATATCTGTCAAACTGCTCGAGAACAGAACCAGAGATGGAGAACGCCACCTTGAACGCACCCTTGTTGGCAGAAATGAGGTCGAGAAGGAGGGCATTCATCGGAAGATAGCATCTCTGGGCTACCCTTCTGAGAATGGTCCTGTTGGCGAAATCGTCATAGTAATGCGAATCCTTTCCGATGTCGAAGAATCTGTATAGTCTCAATCTGTTCGGCTGATGGACCTGAAAATACAGACATATGCTCTTTTTCATAATGTTTAGATTTTATTTTTTGATAACTGATTCATATACGGCCTTAACCTTGGCGGCTGCATTGTTCCATTTCAAGGAATTGACCTCCTCATATCCGCAGCGTGCGGCCAGAGCCGATATCGCAGGATAATTCAGCAGGCCATAGATGGCGTCAGACATGGCGTCCACATCCCAAAAGTCCACCTTGAGCGCATAATTGAGAATCTCAGCGCAACCGGACTGCTTTGAAATGATTGAAGGGACATTGGTCTGCATCGCCTCCAGAGGTGATATACCGAAAGGCTCTGAAATTGAAGGCATGACATAGACGTCAGACAGCGCAAACATCTTCTGCACCTCAACACCGCGGAGAAAGCCGGTAAAATGGAATCTGTCAGAAATGCCCAGTCGGGCCACATGACGTATGCACCTGTTGAGCATGTCACCGCTTCCGGCCATCACAAAGCGCACATTATTGCACCTCTTGAGCACCTTGGCGGCAGCCTCAATGAAATACTCAGGCCCTTTCTGATATGTGACTCGCCCGAGAAAAGTGACAACCTTATCCTTCACATTGCGCTCGACCTCAAGGTTCTCCCTTCCGCTGAAATCCACGGCGTTATGCACTGCGACCACCTTGTCCGGGTCAATCCCGTACCTGTTGATGACAATGTTTCTCGTAAGTTCGCTCACCGCAATCACCTTGTCGGCAGCCTCCATTCCCCTCTTTTCAAGATCGAACACCCTCGTGTCAATCTTGTCGTCGCTTGCGCGGTCAAAGGAAGTCGCATGCACATGAATCACCAAAGGCTTGCCAGTAAGCTGCTTGGCAGCGATTCCGGCAAGATATGTAAGCCAGTCATGGGCATGAATCACATCAAACTCATCCTTGCGCTGCATGGCGATAGTGGCTCCCACCATGGCATACCTGGCGACTTCTTCCATGAGGTTAGCACCGTACTTGCCTGAAAACTTGTATTTCTGGCCATACTGCACCCGGAATCCCTTTATCTGCCTCTTGCGCTCCTCCTCCACCATCGTGGTGAAATCCTGAGGGTCCACATACGGAACCATGTTGCTTCCTATGTGCACAAACTGCACTTTTCCGAGAAACTCGTCAACAGTAGTGCTGACAGTATCAACGGCCACATCACTTGCATTTATGATTTTGACGGCACTCTGGTCCTCATCGCCTGAGGCGGACGGCATCACGAAAAGCACATCCACATCATTATAGGCGAGTCCTTTCGTCATTCCGTAGCAAGCCGTTCCGAGTCCTCCCGCTATATGAGGAGGAAACTCCCATCCGAACATCAGAACTTTCATTATTCTTCCTCCTTCTTATATTTGTCCATAATATATAATATGCGCAAGAGAGCCGCCGTACTCATGGCAGACGCAATGGCACCATGCGGCTCATGAGGAGGGTCTCCGTCATAAAGTTCCGAGAATGCCCCGACACCATGTTTGCTTATATCCTCGAAAAAGCCTTCAACGAGATAATTGGCCTTGTTGCTGAACACAGGGCCCATCATCTTGAAGCATACGTCAATATAAGGAGCGAGCAAATCCGGGAACGCACAGCCCTGATGGTATGCGAGGTCACGGTCTATCTGGGAGCCTTCATACACTCCCTTGTAAGCCTCATTGCGCGGAGAAAGCGACCTGAGTCCCCTCTTTGTGAGAAGCTCGTCATTTATCGTCATCACTGTCTCGGAAACGACCTCGTCATCCACAGCCACATAATCAAGGCACACCGCAAACAATATGTTAGGCCTTACTGCCCTGTCCTGAGGCCCGTTGCCCACGAAATCAACAAGATACCCCCAGTCCGGTCTCCAGAATGTAGGCTGGAAGTTCTGCTTCACAAGCTCACGTACAGGAGTCCAGCGCTCGACAAAACCATTTCCTTTCTTGGACCCGTACTTGGTCTCCATGTCTATGGCAAAGCACAATGCGTTGTACCAGAATGCGTTGGTCTCTATCTGATAGCCGGCCCTCTCTGTCACAGGACGTCCATAGACGTATGCGTTCATCCATGAAAGGGCAACCCCGTCCATCTGTGCCCAAAGCAGTCCGTTCGGATGCATAGCAATCTCATTTCTCCTGCCAGGGGCATAGCTTTCTATGATGGCCTTGAGAGTCTCGCCGTATTTTTTCCATATCTGCTTTTCCTTTCCGCTGAAACGGATGTACTGCTGTATGGTCTCCGTAAGGCGCAAAGGTGCCTCGCACTGTGTGGTACGATGGAAGAGGCGCTCCTGCTCATCAGCAATCAGCGTGTCAAGAATGCTCTCGAACTCATCACAATTGCCGTCAGCATAAAGTGTCAGTCCGGGAAGAGAGACCACAGTCTCCCTCAGAAGCCCCGTCTCGAGCCAAGAGAACCCGGCATTTATGCGAAGCTTGTCTCCCTGACGGAACTTGAAGAGCCTTGCATTGTGAACCAGAAGGTCATGATAAGACTCTATGCTGCCCATTTTCTTGAGGGTATCCGTAAATTTCCTTTTCAGTCCCTTAGGATTGATTTCATTTACCGATGCGGAGAATACCACAGACTCGCCTGGCTTCAGCTCGAGAGTGAATGACCCCGGAACGAACAGGTCCTCGCGGCAGTCGAATCCGCGGCGGTACTCGTCAGAATATGTGACACCGTTATACCAGTATGGCTGGTACTTGAACGCCGATGCCGCTGAAGTCTGCATGTTGAGATACGGAAAACCGTTGTACATCCTGAAAGCGACTCCGGAAGCGACCTCATCATAGCCCGTATAGGCCTCGGAGTTCTGGGCAGTGAGACTATGCACGCTCCTGAAAGCAAGGAAAGGCTTCAGGACAAGCGACACTTTAGAAGGAGCCTCAAGCAGTTCATACCTGATTAGCACCTGGTCATTGTCCGGAACCATCATGATGGTCTTGGTGAAGAGGATGCCTCCTACCTTATAGGTGATTACAGGAACAGGATCGGCGTCAAAGTCCACAATGTACTTGTGTCCTCTCGGCTCATACGTGTCGCCGTAGCAGTGTATGCCGAGGTTGAACTGCTTGCCCCTGAGGACAAGGCTTTCGTCCAAGGCGGACAGCAACATGTACCTTCCTCCACCCAATTCCCCTACGGGAACGGCAAGAAGCCCGTGATAGCGCCTTGTGTTGCCGGTCACGATGGACGTGTTGCAATAGGCCCCCGACTCGCTTGCGGCGATAATCTCTCGCTTGAGCGAATACTCGAGATTGACAAGTTCGGACTTGTTGAATTTTAGAAAAGCCATACTATAATGTTTAAGTTTACTCAATCTATCTTTTTCAGGACGACAGCACACCGGCTCGGCAAATAAAGGAAAAGAGTGTCATCATATCTGCCGCTTCCGTTCGGACTCTTCTCCGCAACACTAAAATGGACCTCTCCTGCCTTTAGCCTGGAGAAGCCGTCAAATTCGTTTTCGTCTGTATTGAGTACCGCCTCGTATTTTCCGGCCGGAGCCGCAAAGCCATAATCAGCAAACGAGGCAGTGGGGTTGAAGTTGAGCGCAAAGATACAACTATTTCTTTGGAAAATAAGTATTTTTTTCTCCTCATCCTGCACAAGAAGTTCCGGCTTTGCCTCCAAAACGGCCTCACGGTGCATCAGGGAGGTCATCGCCTTGTCAAAATTCCTCAAATACCTGTATCTTAGCCAGTCAGGCTCAGCAAGAGACCATTGTCTTCTCGCATAGGCGAAGGACCAGCCGTTCCCCTCGCGAGGAAAATCAATCCACTCCGGATGGCCGAATTCATTGCCCATGAAAGTAAGATATCCGTCACCCGCAGTAGCCGCCGTAACCAGACGTATCATCTTATGCAGCGCCATGCCCCTGTCAATGACCGGAGACTCGGACTCCTTGTTCATGGAAGTGTACATCTGGGCATCCATAAGCCGGAACGCGATGGTCTTGTCACCGACCATCGCCTGGTCGTGGCATTCGGCATAGCTTATGGTCTTCTCGTCAGCACGCTTGTTGGTAAGCTGCCACCACATCTCCCCCATGCTCCAATTGTCATCGCTGAGCGTCTTTATCCATTTTATCCAATTGTCGGCCACGCCCATGCTCATCCTGAAGTCAAACCCCACTCCACCACGGGCAAACGGCGCGGCAAGCCCTGCCATTCCGCTCACATCCTCGGCAATGGTAAAGGCATCACCATCAAGTTCATGTACAAGCATATTCGCCAATGCCAGATAGGTCACGGCATTCTCATCCACACCTGCGTCAAAATACTGGGCATATCCGGAAAAATCCTTGCCGAGCCCATGGTCCCAATACAGCATGCTCGTGACCCCGTCAAAGCGGAATCCGTCGAGATGATATTCCTCCAGCCACCATTTGCAGTTAGAAAGGAGGAAATGCACAGTCTCGTCCTTGCCATAGTCAAAGCAGCGCGACCCCCATGCAGGATGACGTCCCTGCGCACCTCCGTAGAAATACAGGTCCTCGCGTCCGTCGAACTTGCCGAGCCCTTCGGCCTCATTGTCAACCGAATGCGAATGCACTATATCCATCACGACAGCGATTCCGAGCCCATGGGCATCATCCACCAGGGCCTTGAACTCCTCAGGTGTGCCGAAACGCGAGCTGAGCGCAAAGAAATTGGACACCTGATAGCCGAACGAGCCGTAATACGGATGCTCCTGAAGAGCCATTATCTGTATCGTGTCATAGCCCAGGTCAGCCACCTTGGGAAGTACATCACGCCGGAAATCCTCAAAAGTACCGACACGTTCCTCCTCAGTGGCCATTCCGATATGGCACTCATATATGAAAGGATGCTCCCTTTTCCCGGACTTGCCGTTTTTCCAGACATAAGGCTCCGGGTCCCATACTTGGGCGCAGAAAGTCTTTGTATGCGGATCCTGGACAGCCCTGGTCACATATGCGGGCAGCCTTTCCGCCCCTCCGCCCGGCCACTCCACAAAGAGCTTGTACAAAGTCCCGTGAGACAGGAACATGCTGCCAAGGCTTATCTCCCAGTTGCCGGAGCCGACAGGTTTCAGAGCATAGGCCTCACTGCGGCGCCAATTGTTGAACTCTCCAATCAGATACAGTTTGGTCGCATTGGGAGCCCATTCGCGGAACACCCATCCGCCGTCCTCTGTCTTGTGAAGTCCGTAATACATATGGTTGTTCACGCCATGAGACAGGGAGCCGCCTACAGAAATCCTGTCCCTCGCCTCCTCTATCCTGGCTTTCCTTGCATCTATGGCATCCTTGAACGGCATAAGCCACGCATCGGAGTCATACAGCATCTTTTCAGCCTTTATTTCCATAATTTTCAGTGTTTCAATTATAATCTTCCGCATCCATGGCCGCGAGTTTCTCCCTAGCCCCTCTCAAATAGGCACGGCACGCCGCAATAAGCTCCATGGAGCGCTTTATGTGGTTTTCTATATCGGAAATACCCGTATCCGGATCCTCAACCTTGGCGGCAATTGACTCGAGCTCAGCCACCGCCGCGTCATAATCAAATTCTTCTTTATTCTTTTTCATAATCGTCCTCTCCAAATTCAGAAACATCCTCAACCCTGCACCCCAGCACACCGTCACGGAACATGACCGTAACCCTGTCACCGGCCTTCCTGCCTTTGGCAGCCTTTATCACGACCCCGCGCGAATCGGCAGCAAGGACATAGCCGCGCGACAGCAAAGCCCTCGGGTCCGCAGCAGCAATCCTCGCCCCCAGTACATCCACAGCAGCCTCCATAGCCCCTATTTTCAAGGCCAGGCCACCGCGGATTCTGGACCTCAGAAGTCCCACCTCCCCTTCCATCACCGCAAGCCTGTGCGAAAAAGCCATGCGCATGCGGGTGAGGCAGGAAGACAGCCTCTCATCCTCCGCCTCATAGATGCCTATGAAATAGTCAGCAAGAGCCGTCGGTGTCTTGAGATATTCATGGGCCACCATATCGCAGACATGATAATCCTGGTCATGCCCCACTGCCGTCAGCACCGGCAGTGGATACTGGGCTATCACCGCAGACATGTAATAGTCATCGTAGCAGGCGAGATCAAGTTTGGCCCCTCCACCGCGCAATATGAGGACAGCATCATAGTCCGCTCCGCTGTCCAGGACAGCATCAAGGGCCGCCACGACGGACTCCGGACAAGAAACGCCCTGCATCTGGGCCGGGAAGAGCTCCGTGACGAACATGAACCCGTACGGGTTTTCATGAAGATGCCGCATGAAATCCCTGTACCCAGCAGCATCGGAAGCCGAAATCACGGCAAGCCTGCGGGGAAGAAGCGGAAGAGAGAGCCTTTTCTGCAAATCCGCAAGCCCTTCCTTCACAAGGCGGTCCACAGTGCGGCGCCGCTCCAGTTCCCTCTGTCCGAGGGAAAAGTCCGGGTCTATGTCATTTATTATAAGGGACAAGCCGTAAAGCTGGCTGTAATTGACCTGGATTTCAACCAGGACAGACATGCCCTCCGACAACGGAGAGCCGGTGACCGACTCGAAATAAGGAGCGAGAAACCGGTACCTTGAACTCCATATTATGGCGGAAGCCTTCGCGGCAAGACCGTTTTCACCGCTTTGGGAAAGTTCCAGATAACAATGGCCTCCGGAACGCGCCTTGACGGCGCTGACCTCGGCCTTCAGCCAGACGCGACCGGGGAAAAGACATTCCACCCCCTCCTTAAGTCTTGACTGAAGTTGTAAAAGGTCTATGAAGTCTCTTTCCATAAGGTTTCGGACACGTTTTGCGTTTCTTGTTTGAAGCGATACAAATTTAGCAAAATTTCCGATACATGCGTCATGATTTCATGACAAATAAAAAAAATCGCTATCTTTGTCGGCTGATTTTGAGACCTCATGCATTATGAAGATCACTGAAGCGTTATTTGCCGGCAGCAGCACAAGAATATCCGAGAAGCCGAAACAGAAATTCCCTGAGTTCGCCTTCATCGGCAGATCCAATGTCGGGAAATCATCCCTGATCAATATGCTGTGCAACAACAGGAAGCTCGCAATGACTTCCAGCAAGCCGGGAAAGACGAAGCTCGTGAACCACTTCCTAATAAACAGGCAGTGGTATCTGGTTGACCTTCCGGGCTACGGCTACGCGAAGATGTCGGCCACAGGAAAGCAGAAACTGGAGCAGATTATCCGCAACTACATCAACCTTTCTGAAGAGATGGTCATGCTCTTTGTCCTCATTGACTCGCGCCATGACATAGGCAAGGTTGACATGGACTTCCTTACGGAACTGGGCCAGAGCGGGATTCCTTTTGCGATAATTTTCACGAAAGGCGACAAGAACGGGCCCAACGTGACCAAGGAGCAGACCGAAAGGATGAAACGCCAGATTCTCGAATTCTGGGAGGAACTTCCTCCGACTTTCATAAGCTCATCCCAGACAGGCATGGGACGAGATGAGATACTTGATTACATCGGTGACGTGCTGTCATCGCTGGAAAATGCCAAATAGCAGAACCAAACCCTCACAATACGATGCACAACGAACACAAAATGAAACTTTTCGCATGCAGGGCCTCCAAAGACTTTGCTGTGAAAGTCGCCAAAGCACTCAACCTCGACCTTGGCGAGTCTGATGTACTGACATTCAGCGACGGCGAGTTCCAGCCGTCCTTCAACGAGAGCGTCAGGGGAGCTACAGTATTTATCGTGCAGTCAACATGCCCTCCGACAGACAACCTTTTCGAGCTCCTGCTCATGGCTGATGCCGCAAAAAGAGCCTCTGCACACAGCGTAATCGCCGTTATGCCTTATTTCGGATGGGCACGCCAGGACCGCAAGGACAAGCCGAGGGTTTCAATCGGAGCCAAGCTTGTGGCCAACATGCTTCACGCCGCAGGATGCGACAGGGTCATGACATGCGACCTGCATGCGGACCAGATACAGGGCTTCTTCGACTTCCCGGTTGACCATATATATGCAAGTACGGTATTCCTGCCGTACCTCAAGGCAAAGAACATAGAGAACCTGGCCATCGCCGCACCTGACATGGGAGGCGCCAAAAGGGCCAACGCATATGCAAGATACCTCCAGTGTCCTGTCATCATATGCCACAAGTCACGTGAGAAAGCCAATGTGGTAGGCTCAATCACGGCAATCGGAGACATCGAGGGCAAGAATGTGGTCATCGTGGATGACATCATAGACACCGCCGGCACACTCGCAAAGGCTGCGAACGTGCTCAAGGACATGGGAGCGGCAAGTGTGCGTGCATGCGCGACACACGCCGTATTCTCAGGCCCGGCATATGAGAGGATAGCCGAGTCTGCCCTCGAGGAAGTGCTCGTATCCGACACGATTCCGCTCAGCCAGGACCCTTCAAAGGACAAGAGCAAGATTACCGTGCTGACAATGACGGATATCTTCGCAGACATCATAAACAAGGTTTACAACTACGAGGAAATCAGTTCAAGCTTCATAAACTGACGACAGGATGGAAATCTTCGTAGCCGCCCTCATACTTGTCGGACTCTGTGTCATAGGCCTTGGATTCAACATCATATTCAGGAAAAACGGGAAATTCCCCGAGACTGAGATAGAAAACAACAAGGAGATGCGCAAGAGGGGCATAAGATGCGCCAGAGAAGAGGAAATGAGGATATGGGGCCGCAAAAACGGCAAGGACAACCCTTCATGCAGTGACCTCGGCTGCAGTGACTGCAGCGCAGGCTGCCATTAAACAATTATTTTATTATGAGCCTTTTAGCTATTGTGGGCAGGCCGAATGTCGGAAAGTCCACACTTTTCAACCGCCTTGTGGGAATGAGGCAGGCAATAGTGGACGAGACGGCCGGAGTTACGCGCGACAGGCACTACGGAAGGTGCGAATGGTGCGGAACAGAGTTCTCGGTCGTTGATACTGGAGGATACACCTCGAATTCGGATGACGTATTTGAGGAGGAAATCCGCAAACAGATAATGCTTGCCGTAGAAGAAGCGTCCGTCGTGCTTTTCATGGTTGAGGCCGGCACCGGAATAACGGATTACGATGAGGAAATCGCGGACATACTGCGCCGCAGCGGCAAACCGGTCGTGCTTGCCGTGAATAAGGTGGATACCGGAGACAAGATGTATGATTCATACCAGTTCTATTCACTCGGTCTGGGAGAGGTATGGAGCATTTCATCTGCTAACGGAAGCGGCACGGGAGACCTGCTGGACGAAATTGTCAGGCTTCTTCCTGAAGAAGACCCGGACAAGGACGAGCATCCGGAGCTTCCGCACTTCACCATCGTTGGCAAGCCGAATGTCGGAAAGTCATCCCTGACAAATGCGCTCCTGGGACGTGACAGGAACATTGTCACCCCTGTGGCAGGCACTACACGCGACTCCATAGCCACCCTGTACAACAAGTTCGGACATGAGTTCATGCTTGTCGATACGGCCGGCATGAGGAAAAAGGCCAAGGTGCACGAAGACCTTGAGTTCTATTCCGTAATGAGGTCCATCAGGGCCATCGAGCATTCTGACGTCTGCATACTCATGGTTGACGCACAGACCGGAATAGAGGCTCAGGACATGAGCATCTTCAACCTTATCCAGCGCAACCGCAAGGGATGCGTGGTCGTTGTGAACAAGTGGGATACCATTGAGAAGGACAGCAACACGATGAAAGAGTATGTCGAGGCAATCAAGTCAAGGCTCGCCCCTTTCAATGACCTTCCAATCATATTCACCTCCGTCATAAACAAGCAGAGGATAATGGATGTGCTCAATGCGGCCGCTCATGTATATGAGAACTACTCAAGGAAAATACCGACTTCGAAGCTCAATGAGGAGATGCTCCCTGAAATAGAGAACTATCCGCCTCCGGCATGGAAGGGAAAGTATATCAAGATAAAATATGCGACCCAGCTGCCGACGCGTTTCCCGTCATTCGCATTTTTCTGCAATCTGCCGCAGTACATACGCGAGCCTTACAGGAGATTCATCGAGAACAGACTGCGCGAGAAATTCGACCTTCTCGGATGTCCGGTACAGGTGTTCTTCCGCCAGAAATGACGCAGAAAGGACACAAGAACAATCAAGGGGCGGCCTTAAGTCAATCGACTTGCGGCCGCCCCTCTTTCTTTTAACCCTTATTATTAACAACTAAACTAACTGCGTAACTGCATATTGCAAAGCCTGTGCCAAAAGTCCCGCAATAATCAGAGGGAATCAGTCAGGGCGCTCTATCTTGAGATGCTGTATGTTATAGGACGAGTCCTTATATCCGACAAAAATCGTCACTATGAACATCTCCCCACCTGCTGTCAGCGTTCCGATGGCATATTTCATGTTCATCCTGCCTGTCTTATGGGTGATTTCAAAGGAACGCGGAGTATATGACCGGAAAAACGACTTCATAATCTGGCAGGCCTGATTCCTGCTCGAATCGTTCGATGAGGAGAATATCGTTATTTCAAGATTGTCTGAAAACCATGCGGACAATTTCTCGGCATCTCCGGCCGCAATGTATTTGGCAATCGGCGTGAAGACATCATAGCCGTCTCCCTGGGCATAAGAGGACACCGGGAAGGCCATCAGGACTGCAGCCGCAGCCCATACGGACGCTGTTCTATGTTTCATCATGACTTTTCTTGTGATTGGAACGCAACGTATTGCAAAAATCGGACCCGAGCAGGCCAGGAGAAGCCGTCAATCAACATTCCCGCGCATCTGGGACGGTATTTTTACATGCGTCTCGGCAAAACTTTACAAGCAAGCTTGACATTCTGCTCTCGACTTTGTGTATATTTGCGCTGATTTAAGAAACCGCGTCTGATGAAAATGACTTTGCTTACTGTCGGAAAGACCGACAAGGGATGGATAAGGGAAGGCCTGGAGATATACATGTCAAGGCTAAAGCATTATGTTCCTTTTCAAATGATTGAAATCCCTGAGCTTAAAAATGTCTCCGCACTCACCAGGGAGCAGATAAAGGCAAGGGAGGGAGAGCTGATTCTGAAAAATGTGCAGCCCTCCGATGAGCTCGTGCTGCTTGACGAGAGAGGCAGGATATATTCCTCGACGGAACTGGCAGGAATGCTGCAGGACAAGATGGCCCGCAGCGGCAGGGACATGGTTTTCGTCATAGGCGGAGCGTACGGATTCTCAGATGAAGTTTACCGCAGGGCAGGCTCAATGCTGTCCCTTTCAAAAATGACATTTTCACACCAGATGGTCAGGGTGATATTTGCGGAGCAGATATACAGAGCCTTCACGATAATGCGCGGAGAGCCTTACCATCACGAATAAGAGGAGACATGAAGACACGCGAACTTTTACATAAGAAACTCCCGCTTGTCGGACTTGTGCTTGCATTGTCATTCTTTGTGATGTCCATGGCAAGCAGCACTTCGGTAGATGACATCGAAAAAGTGGCCGGCAAGGTGTCAGCAAGGATAGAAAAGCGCCTGGCTGTACTGGACGGCTACATAAGGCTGGCCATGGAAACCCCGGAGGACGAGTTCATCTTGCCGGGCGGCATTCCTGAGGACATGGTCATATACCGCTATGTGAATGATTCGCTCCAGTCCTGGAGCAACCAGTTCGGCATAATGAACGACGACATATCCTCAAAGATTTATTTCCAGAGACTCAGCGCATTCAACAGGAGGATAAGTTCACCGCTTTTGGACATAACGGGGGAATATTCATATATGAACCTCGGTCTGAAATGGTATGTCGTGAAAGCCGTGAACAGCACGCACAATGACAAGGTGATAGCCGGTCTTGAAATCAAGAACGCCCTAATAGATGACATCAGCGGAAATGACAACGGAGTGAACAGACATCTGAGGCTTCCGGGGAAATATTCAGTGCTTCCTCTGAACAACAGCGGAGGCTCGGCTGTGACAATAGGCGGCTCCCCCATGTTCAAGGTACTATACGACCCGGGGCAGATGAATCCGTTCTTTGACAACTCGATGCTCAGATGGATTGCGCTCGCACTTTTTGCGGCAGTCACCGTACTGTTCCTGGTAGGCCACCGCACACTTCGGGTCTATGCCTCCGTAATAGTGACACTGACAATACTTTACGTCATGGCATACCTGTGGGGAGAACAGATGAACGGGACCCACTCGCTCTTCTCCCCTACCGTCTATGCTGACGGGCAGTTTTTCTTTTCGCTCGGGGCACTGATTGTCACCAACACCTACATTACATTGCTGTTCTTCTGCATCTATCTTGTCAAGGGAAGGCTCACACAGCTGCAGATGAGAAATAAAAAGAGACGCAGAATCAAGATGGCCATCTCAATTCTGGCGGCGTCCGCATCAATAGCCGCATTGTGCGCGTATATACATCTGACGCTGACCAGCCTGATTCTTAACTCCAACATTTCCCTGGAACTCTACAGGTGGAGCGAGCACATCGTTTTCACGGCCATGGTATATCTGTCTTATACCGGACTCGCGCTATGCCTGCCTCTCACTCTCCAGCTCATGAGACCAGCAATAAGGGAGTTCACAGGAAAGAAGCTTAATTTCCTCTCAAGGAAACCGCTGATAATCTTCTTTTTCCTTACTGCGGCTTATTTCACGATTACCTCAAGCGCCTTAGGGTTCAGAAAGGAGCAGGACAGGGTAATGGTATGGGCAAACCGTCTGGCCATAGACAGAGACCTCAGCCTTGAGGTCCAGTTGCGTAACATAGAGGAGGATATCGCGTCAGACCAGCTGATTTCATCGCTTGCATCAATGGACAACACATCTGTCATGATTCTCAACAGGGTGGCCCAGTATTACCTGAACAGGATAAGCCAGTCATATGACATCAGCATACATGTGTTCCGTGATGGGGACAAGGCGGCACAGCCGTTCATGAACATTGCCCTGGAACACGGTGAACCAATTGCGGAAGGCTCCCGATTCTACTTCATAGACTACGGGAACGGAAACACCTGCTACATGGGACTGTTCATGTATTACAAGCATGGTACAGGCCTGACGAGGGTGTTCCTTCAGATTGAGCCGGATTCAAACAAGGAAGGAAGAGGATACTACAGGATACTCGGACATTTTGCCAAGCCGGGTGACGTGAACATACCTCCATACTATTCATACGCCAAATACAACAGGGGAAGGCTCGCTTCATATAAGGGAACGTATCCATACCCGAACAAATACGCATTCGACTTCGGCCAGGATGACGACTATGCTGTCAACCGGACCAAGAAGCACACCCACTTCATTAAGCGCATAAGCGACGAGGAGATGATTGTAATTTCACGTCCGCAAAGAAACATAATGACGTTCTGCGTGGCATTCTCATACCTCTTCCTCATACTCATGCTGTTCACGATGCTGCTGACCTCCGGAAAGAAACGGACCAAGGCCTTCAAGAACAATTATTTCAAGACGAAGATAAACACGATACTTTTCGTGTCGTCATTCCTCATCCTGGCCAGCATGACTGCCGTGAGCATCATATTCGTATACCAGAGGAACGAGTCCAACATGTTCGGCATGATGGCATCCCGAATCACGACGGTACAGACGCTGCTGGAAAGCTACACAAGGCACACGAGAGACTGGCAGGAGCTGCTCTCGACCGATTTTGACGCCGAACTTGACAATATCGGCAATATCATCAAGTCGGACATATCACTGTTCACTCCGGGGGGAAAAGTGTTCCGTTCCACCACCCCCGAGGTCTTTGAGAAGCATCTGATGGGGAGCCGCATCAAGGAAAAGGCGTTCTACAACATACGCAACCTAAACCAGAGATTCTATATCAACAAGGAAAAGATAGCGGACTACTCCTTTTGGTCACTGTATGCCCCGCTGCTGAACGACAAGGGCGAGATAATCGCAATAATCAGCATACCATACACAGGCAGCAGCTATGACTTCCGAAGGGAGGCCCTGTTCCATGCCGCGCTGCTCATCAACCTGTTCCTCCTTCTGCTTATTGTTTCCCTGCTTTTCACAACACGGGAGGTAAACGCGATGTTCGCTCCTCTGCTTGAGATAGGAAGGAAAATGAACAGGACAGACATCCATAATCTCGAGTTCATCGAATACGACAGGGACGATGAGATTTCCTCTCTTGTCGATGCGTATAACCGTATGGTAAAAGACCTTGCAGACTCCACAAAACAGCTTGCCCAGGCAGAAAGGGACAAAGCGTGGAGCCAGATGGCCCGTCAGGTCGCGCATGAAATCAAGAATCCTCTGACTCCGATAAAGCTGGAGATACAGAGGCTGATAAGGCTCAAGCAGAACAACAACCCGAAATGGGAGGAGAAATTCGACAAGGTGGCCTCTGTAGTCCTGGAGCACATCGACATTTTGAGTGACACGGCAAACGAGTTCTCCACTTTCGCAAAGCTCTACAATGAAGCTCCGGTACTGCTTGACCTTGACAAGATACTCAAGGACCAGCTGGTAATCTTCGACAACAAGGAAAATATCAGGATTTCCTATATAGGCATGGAACACGCATATGCCATGGCTCCTAAGCCTCAGCTCATACGCGTGTTCGTCAACCTGATAACCAATGCCATCCAGGCTGTAGAAATCCAGCAGAAGGAATCCGCCGGGAATGACGGGGAGACTGCGGCCGGACACGTCCTGATTTGCCTGAGGAACAGCACACGGGACGGCTATTATGATATCGTGTTCGATGACAGCGGCCCTGGAGTCAAAGAGGAGAACCTCGGCAAGCTGTTCACGCCGAACTTCACGACCAAGACGAGCGGTACCGGACTCGGCCTCGCAATATGCCACAACATAATTGAAAAGTGCGAGGGCGAAATCCGGTACCAGAAATCATTTGCTCTTGGCGGGGCCAGTTTCGTGGTAACTATACCGAAACACTCCGGCCAGATAGGCTAAAGGACGTAGCTTCTTACATCCGAAGCCGTGATGCGGTCCCCTGAAAGGATGAGCAGACGCTCGACCACATTGCGCAGCTCCCTGATGTTTCCTGTCCAGTTCTTGTCAACCAGAAGCTGCATGGCATCCGCGTCTACAGGGCGCTGGGCCATGCCGGTTTCGTTGCATATCTGGCCGATGAAATAGTCGACAAGAAGAGGAATATCCCCTTTGCGGTCATCCAGAGACGGCATATTGATGACAATCACGCTAAGACGGTGATATAGGTCCTCCCTGAAGTTGCCTTTCAGGATTTCCTCTTTGAGATTCTTGTTTGTGGCGGCAAGCACCCTCACGTCAACCGTGATGTCCTTATCGCTTCCCACACGCGAGAGTTTCCTCTCCTGAAGCACACGCAGCACCTTTGCCTGGGCGGCAAGCGACATGTCTCCGATTTCGTCGAGGAAGAGCGTTCCCTTGTCTGCCTGCTCGAATTTTCCCTTGTGCTGCTTGATTGCGGACGTGAAGGCACCTTTCTCATGGCCGAACAGCTCGCTTTCAATCAATTCTGAAGGTATGGCGGCACAGTTGACCTCCACATATGGCATGGATGAGCGGCTGCTTTTCTGGTGAAGACTGCGGGCCACGAGTTCCTTTCCGGTACCGTTGGAGCCGATTATGAGCACCCTGGCATCCGTCGGAGCCACCTTGTCAATCATTTCCTTCACATGGGCTATAGGGGCGGATTCGCCGACCATCTGCTGGCCATATACCTTTTTCTTCAGGATTTTAGTTTCCCTGACCAGGGAGACTTTCTCAGTCGCATTCTTTATTGTAATGAAAATGCGGTTCAGGTCAAGAGGCTTCTGAATGAAATCGAAAGCTCCCCTCTTGATACATTCCACGGCCGTATCAATGTCACCGTGCCCGGAAATCATTATGACTGCGGAGTCGATTCCCATTTCAGTCAATTTGTCGAGAACTTCCATGCCGTCCATCTCCGGCATCTTGATGTCACAGAAAATCACGCGATATTTCTCCTTCTCCACCATCTCGCAGCCCTGCAGACCGTTCTCCGCGACATCCACATCATAACCTTCGTCCGCCAGAATCTCCTTCAGAGAATTTCTGATGGACCTTTCATCATCAATAACAAGAATTTTCATATTGTCCAAAAGTTTATGTTCTTAACAAAATCCGGCAAATATAGTGAAAGTTGAGTGCAGAGGGAAAATAATTTTCCCTCTGCCGAAACAAAGCGTATATATGAGCTTCAGCTCAAATATACGTAAAGTCGAGAGCAGAAGCAAAAGCTTGCTTTTAAAGCTTTGCCGAAGCGCCTGCATATATGCGTGCCAGGGACAAACATCGACATTTTTGGGAGTTTACACAATATTTTATAATTTTGCGGAGTTACTTCAAAAACGTTTTGTGTACCAGACCTGAATATGCGCATACCCGACATAATCATAGCCGTTGACGGCTACTCTTCCACAGGGAAGAGCTCCTTTGCAAAAATCATAGCAAACGAATTTTCTTTTCTTTATCTTGACTCCGGAGCGCTCTATAGAGGCGTCACCCTGTTCGCCATAGAGAACGGCTACATTGACGCGGACGGCAGCATTGACGTTCCTGGACTTGACAAGGCCCTTGGTAGACTTGACCTGCATTTCGGAGAAAAAGGCACATATATCGGAGACAGGTGCATAGAAAGGGAAATCAGGTCCCTTGCCGTAGCAGACAAGGTAAGCCCGATAGCGACGGTTCCCCAGGTGAGGGAGTTCGTTGACAAGAAGCTCAGGGAGTTCGGAAAGTTCAAGCGCGTGGTAATGGACGGGCGTGACATCGGAACCACAGTGTTTCCGGATGCGGAGCTGAAGATATTCATGACTGCCGACCCTATGGTAAGGGCGCGCAGAAGGGCTGAAGAGATGCATACCAAGGGTGAAGAGGCCGACATAAGCGAAGTGCTGAAAAACCTTCAGGAGCGTGACTGGATAGATTCCCACAGGGAGACATCACCTTTGGCCAAGGCGGAAGACGCGGTTGTGCTTGACAATTCAGACATGACTATGGAGGACCAGATGAAGTGGCTGAGAAACATCATAGCGGAGCGTTTCTGCTGCGCATAACATTCTCCTGAGATGAGCATTACGGTAGATATCGACAAAAATTCCGGCTTCTGCGCCGGAGTGATAAGGGCAATAGGAAAAGCCGAGGAGTTCCTCAAAGACGGCAAAAGGGAAGACGGGCAGCAGAAACGTCTTTATTCGCTGGGGGCAATCGTGCACAATGATGCGGAACTGGCAAGGCTTGTCAATGAGGGTCTTGTGACGATTGACAAGGAAGACCTCGGGGAAATGGTTGACGCAAGCGGAGAGGTGCTCCTTATAAGGGCGCACGGTGAACCGCCACAGACATACCGACTGGCGGAAAAGCTCGGATTCAATGTCATAGACTGCACCTGCCCTGTCGTGCTGCAGCTTCAGAAGAGCATCAAAGAGGCCTATAATTCACAGAAAGAGGCGGGCAAAGGCCAGATTCTCATATTCGGCAAGATAGGTCATGCGGAAGTGCTCGGCCTTATCGGGCAGACAGACGGCACGGCAACAGTTGTCGAAGACCTCGCCATGCTGGAAAAGGCCGTTGAGGACGGCATCATAAGCCTCGGTGTGCCTACGGAAGTGTTCAGCCAGACGACCAAGAGCCCGGCAGAATATTCGAGACTGTGCACAAGGCTCGAAGAACTGATGGCCGGATACTGCGAGCTTTCGGTAGAGAGGTTCAAAGGAACACGCATGCTGGTGGTGCATGACACAATCTGCTCGCAAGTTGCGACAAGGCATGAGAGGCTCTCGAAGTTCGCTCTCGAGCATGACCTCATCATTTTCGTTTCAGGAAAGGCAAGTTCAAACGGAAAAGTGCTCTGCGACCTGTGCAAATCCCTGAATATAAGGACATACCATATTGATTCAGCCGAAGACATCAAGCGCGAATGGTTCCGTGCAGACGACAAGGTAGGAATCTGCGGGGCCACTTCCACGCCAAAGTGGCTGCTGGAGGATGTTGCGGAACATGTGCTCAGTCTCAACAAGTTCGCACAGGACTGGGAGCAGACTTACAATGTCTGATAATCAGTATTTTTTTTGGTCGGATAGCTACATTTTTCTATTTTTGCAGCCGGATTTTCAGAATTATCAATAAAAACATATACTTTTTATGGCAACAACAGCTGACTTCAAGAACGGACTTTACCTCAACTTCAACGGCAAGCCATGCTCAATCGTATGGTTCCAGCATGTGAAGCCTGGCAAGGGTCCAGCTTTCGTAAAGACAAAGCTCCGTAACCTCGAGAACGGACGCATACTTGAGAACACATTCACTGCAGGTGCAAAAATCGAGACCATCAATGTCGAGAGAAGGCCTTACCAGTTCCTCTACAAGGACGAGGACGGCTTCAACTTCATGCACGAGGAGACTTTCGAGCAGATTCACCTTGACACTGACCTCGTGGATAATGCAGACCTCATGAAAGAGGGCCAGCATGTGGAAATGATGTTCCTCGCTGATGAGGAGCGCTGTCTCACTTGCGAGCTTCCTACATATGTCGAGCTTGAGGTGACTTACAGCGAGCCTGCAGTCAAGGGTGACACCGCATCAACAAATGCTCTCAAGGAAGTCACCCTCGAGACAGGCGCAACCATCATGGCTCCTCTTTTCATCAACCAGGGAGAGAAGATCCGTGTCAACACGACTGACCGTTCATATGGCGAGCGCGTGAAATAATCCGCAGACGGATAAAAACGAAATAGGGTGGGCAAAATGTAATTTTTGCCCACCCTATTTCGTTTTTCAATTTTGCCATTGCAGTTTGCCACAGCATGCAAGCAAATGCCAATCCCTTGATTATTGTTTCTTGCTGCTTTTGAGTGAGGCAAGAGCATCATGCTCGGCCTGAGTGTTGAGCCTCTGCGGTCCGCCTGACTCAGCGCGCAGGAAAGCGTCAGAGCGCTTGAGCACAAAATTGGAGCCGAGATATTTTGTACGCACCTCATCATCGGCAGCCAATGCCTCAGGAGTGCCGCTCTGCAGAATGGAGCCTTCATAGAGAAGATATGCACGGTCAATGATGGCAAGCGTCTCACCCACGTTGTGGTCTGTGATGATGACTCCGATGTTCTTGTATTTCAGTTTTGCGATTATATACTGGATGTCCTCCACAGCAATCGGGTCCACACCGGCGAAAGGTTCGTCAAGCAGGATGAACTTCGGGTCGATTGCCAAGGCCCTGGCAATCTCACAGCGGCGGCGCTCTCCTCCGGAAAGCTGTATTCCCTTGCTCTTGCGCACCTTATGGAGGTTGAACTCGTCGAGAAGTGACTCCAGGCGGTCCTTCCTTTCCGCTTTGGAGAACTGTCTGGACATCTCCATTACTGACATTATATTGTCCTCCACGCTCATGTGACGGAACACAGAGGCTTCCTGGGCAAGATATCCTACGCCTTTCTGAGCGCGCTTGAACATGGGAAGCTTGGTTATTTCCTCATCATCCAGGAAGATTTTACCGGCATTCGGAACAATAAGGCCAGTTATCATATAGAAGCTCGTGGTCTTTCCCGCACCGTTAGGACCGAGAAAGCCGACAATCTCGCCTTGCTCCACTTCCATGGAAACGCCCTTCACGACTGTGCGCGGACCATATTTCTTTACTAAGTTTTCGCAACGAAGTTTCATTTCTCACGTTTGTTTTGTGCCTTTGCACGTTTATTTGATATCAAGCCCGAAATCCTTTACAAGATTCTTTACCTCGTCATTTTCCGACATAAGTTCCTTGGCCTTTTCACTCGGCATGTATATTTTCTTATGCTCGGCCGTATCCTGCGTGACGCTTACCCTGAGATATACTTTCATCGAGCCGACTATCTTGCGGTAGCTGCCCTCAAGGTCATGAAGGAGCTTTGACTCGACCCACTCTTTCTGCGCTTCGTTGACGACACGGAAAATCACAGTCTTGGCCGAGTCGGAAGGCTCAATTGTAAGGGTGGTAGTCGTAAGCATGCTCGCCAGGCGAGGCTTGTCTTCATATTGCTTTGCAAGTTCGGGCCACTTTTCAATCAGCAGTTCATCCTCAGGAAGAGGAGTGTCCTCAACTGCTGCAGCGGCTACTTCAGGAGCGGCCTCCATCATGGATTTGAGCGAAAGGGAGGCGGCTGGGCGGGCGCTGCGCGCACGCCGGTCCCTTGCAGGGACCTGTCCTTCGGGAACCGAAGGAGCCGCCGCAGCAGGCACTTCTGAAGCAGCAGGTCCGGCTGTCTTCTCTGACGGTCTCTCCGCAGGAGCCGGCACAGAGGAAGCCGGTGAATTGGCTGACTGAACGGCAGACGGCCTGTCAGGTGCATCCTGCACTGAAACTTGCTGCTCTGACGCTTGCCGGGAAGTTGGCTGTTGAGCTACAGTTTGCAGAGAAGCTGTTTGACGGGCAGGTGCCTGCTGAACCATTGAAGGCGGCACAACAGGCTGCTGAGCCGGAGCAGGCCGGGATGCTGCCGGCTGAACGGAAGTCTGCTGAACAGCTGCCGGTTGAGCGGCGCCTGATTGAGCGGCAACGGGTTGGGCAGCAACGGGTTGGGCAGCAGCCTGGACTCCGGCCTGACGGTTCATAAGGAAACTGAGCCTCATCAGCGAGAACTCTATATGCAGGCGGGGATTCACGCTTGCACGGTATCCCGATTCACATTGCGCAGTGATGCCCAAAGCCTCATAGAGGAACTGCAAAGGACACCTTGACGCCTGTTCCATATACTTTTTCTTAAGAGACTCCGGCAGTTCAAGAAGAGCCTCAAGCCCTCCGCTCTTGCTGACAAGCAAATCCCTGAGATGTGACGAAAGGGCCGCAACGAAATGCAGGGCATTGAAACCTTTCGCAAGAATCCCGTCAAAAGTCATGAGCGCGGAAGACCAGTCCCCGGCCAGAAACGCATCCACAAGCGAAAAACTGTACTCATAGTCAAGCACATTAAGATTCCGCAGCACATCCTCATACTTCACATCAGTCCCGCAGAACGCCACAGTCTGGTCAAAAATAGTGAGCGCGTCCCTCATCGCCCCGTCCGCCTTATGCGCAATCACATGAAGAGACTCGTCATCAATAGCCACTCCTTCACCGGAAGCCACCATCCTGAGATTCCGGACTATATTCTCCACAGTTATCCTGTTGAAATCGTATGTCTGGCATCTCGAAAGAATCGTCGGAAGAATCTTGTGCTTCTCTGTCGTCGCAAGAATGAAGATGGCGTGGGCAGGCGGCTCCTCAAGCGTTTTCAGAAAGGCGTTGAAGGCCGACTGGGAGAGCATGTGGACCTCGTCTATTATATAAACGCTGTATCTGCCCACCTGCGGAGGTATGCGGACCTGGTCCATAAGAGCCTTGATGTCATCCACGCCATTGTTCGAGGCCGCGTCCAGCTCATGTATGCAGTATGAGCGCCCTTCAGCGAAAGAGAGGCAGGACTCACACTTGCCGCACGGTTCCATATTCTCCGTAGGGTCGGAGCAATTTATCATCTTCGCGAAAATGCGGGCCGTGGTAGTCTTTCCGACTCCGCGCGGACCGCAGAAAAGGTAGGCATGCGCAAGCTGCCCCCTGAGAATGGAATTCTTCAGGGTCTGCGCTATATTGTCCTGGCCAATCAGTGTTCCGAAAGAGTCTGGCCTGTATTTTCTTGCAGATACTATATACTGGGACATACTTGTTCTTTAGTCATAACCGGCACATATGCTTAAAAGCCCATAGCAGAACGTAAGAACTTTTGCCAAGGCACAAACGTACATATGTGCGAAGTACAAATATAGCACTAATTTTGTAACTTTGTGCCCGTTTGCACATATACCAATACTTATTAAACAGAATCCTGACATGAAAAGAATCCTGATACTTATTGCATCATTGGCATTTCCGCTGATAGCCGGCGCACAGGCACAAATCAACACGAAAAAAATCAAGATAAGCGACTTCACAGGGAAAGTCACCAAAGTCGTCCTCACCGGCAACGCTTTCTACGACAGTTCGCTCAAAGATGAAATTGCATCAAGGTGGCGCATTTCCCCATACGAGTTCTGCACAACCGAAGAGTTCAATTCCCTTAAGGAAAACGGTGAATATTACTTTCTCATAACGGCAAGCGGAAAATTCAGAAAAGAAGACACTCCGGGCATAATGTTCCTTACCCTTGTCAAGGGAGGGCCTAAGGCAGCCTTAGGAATAGATGAGATGCTCGAAGTGGTGTCAATGCCGCTGTGCCCGGCTGAAAACCCCTCAGGGCGCGAACTGGTCTTCCTTCCGGCATTCATAGACATCATCCAGCAATATACCCTGGACTCGATGGAGAGGGACCTGAGCGGATATACCGGACTGAGCAACTACACGCTCAACATGCCCAAATCGGGAGGCATGGACATAATATTCGCGGAAGAAGACCTCAATTCCGGAATAACACGCACATTCCGGGATGCGCATTTCGACTCTTCCATATCTGTGACCGACGAAGACAGCGCTGACGAGTATATGATTGAGAATGAACCGAATGTTCTCGTAAGCTATACAGTAGCTCCGGATTGCCCGCAACCGGGTTCCTATTGCTACAAAATGCTCATAAACACTTCCACCCATGAAATATATTACTACCGCAGGCACCGGATTGGCAAAAAGACAGGACCGGGCTTCCTCCCGGAGGACCTCAAGAGAATAATCTCCTATAGGGGACATTAATAACTGCGAATGAGAATATAATGATAAGCGGCAAAGCAGATTGCGGAATGCAGTATGCCGTAAAGAGGAGCAATTCGTCCGTAGGATATTGCGCATTGAGCATCAAATGCGGCACAAGGGACGAGGAGGGTTTCCACAACGGGACTGCACATTTCATAGAACATACGATATTCAAAGGCACGGAACGCAGGAGCGCTTCAGTGATAAACGGTTACCTCGACAGGCTTGGCGGGGAGCTAAACGCATATACGACAAAGGAAGAGATTGTATTTCATGCCACCGTGCTGAAAGAAGACCTCGGAAAGGCCGCCTCACTCCTGTTCGAGCTGGCCACGGAGCCGACATTCCCCGAACATGAGATACAGACGGAGAAAGGTGTCGTGATAGACGAGATAAACTCTTATAAGGACACTCCGTCCGAAGACATCTATGACAGATTCGAGGAGATGCTTTTCAAGGGTCATCCGCTCGGGGAAAACATACTCGGGACGGCCGCATCGGTCAGAAAAATGACACGCGACGAGCTGCTCCGGTTCGTGAGGGAGAAATTCCGTCCGGAAAAGATGGCATTTACTGTGGTCGCAGACATAGAGGAGAGCAAAATGGAGAAAGCGGCCGTCAGGCTTGCGGAGAAATATTTCGGAAAGAACGGCAGCGGCGACCGGGAAGAAAGCGGTTCAGGAAAAGCCTGCGGCACATACATGGCTCCGGCAGCGGAACCGTTTGACAAGACCGTAAACAAAAGAAGCCATCAGGCCAATTGCGTCATAGGAGGGCTGGCCCCGTCGCTGTATCAGGAACGGGAAAGGCTTGCGGCTGTGCTTCTGTGCAATATACTCGGAGGGCCGGCAAGCAACTCCATGCTTAATTCGGTCTTACGGGAAAAGAACGGATGGGTGTATGGCGTGGAATGCTCATACACACAATATGCTGACACCGGAATCGCCGCGATATGCCTCGGATGCGACAGGGACAATCTGGACAAATGCCTGAAAGCCATAGGAAAAGTGCTGGACAAGCTGCGCAGCGGGACATTGTCAGAGCGCAAACTGAAAGCGGCAAAGAAACAGCTGCTCGGACAGCTTGCCATAAGCTCGGACAACGGTGAGACACAGTGCCTGTCAATGGGCAAGGGACTTCTGTCCTACGGCAAGATAACAGGGCCGCAGCAGACGCTACGCATGGTGGAGGCCATCACAGCAGAGGATGTGCGGGAAATGGCATGTGAAATTTTCTCTCCGGACAAGCTGTCCAGACTGATTTATCTTTAAGCGAAATGGAAAATATCTACAACTATATTAAGGAGCATGCGACCCCTCAGGCCGAAGCTCTCTCATGGGTCGAGAAGCAGACACATCTGAGGACAAATCATGCAAGGATGCTGTCCGGAGCTGTACAGGGACAATTAATGCGCATGCTTGTGCAGATGACAAAGGCAGAGAGGATTCTGGAATTGGGAACTTTCACCGGCTACTCGGCCATATGCATGGCTTCCGCCCTTGATGAGAACGGGCATCTTGACACTTTGGAGCTTAATGATGAGCTTGAGGACCTCATACTTGAGGGCTTCGGCAGAGCAGGACTTTCGGACAGGATAACCCTGCATATCGGAGACTGCAAGGAGACCCTCAAACGGATGCTGTCTGAAATGAGAGACCGCGAAAACGGGATCTGCGCCCCGGACAAGCAATATGACATCGTATATATGGATGCGAACAAACGCGAATACTGCGAGTATTATGAGCTTGTCTTTGACATGGTGCGTCCGGGAGGTCTCATCCTTGCCGACAATGTGCTGTGGGACGGGAAAGTGTGCCAGGACCCGCTTCCGCAGGACAAGCAGACTCTCGGAATCGCACGTTTCAATGACATGATAAGAGACGACCGCCGCGTAGAGTCCGTGATACTCCCCCTTCGCGACGGCCTCAACATTATCCGTAAGAAATAGGACTCAGTCCGTTTCTATGTTTTCCGTTATCACGAACTCCTTCTCAAAGCCGTTTTCAATTTCACGGATATCCGATAGTGCATGCAAATCCAATACAGATATTATGACATGGTTGTGATACGGTGAAGACAACATCAGCGAATCACAATGGAAAAAATATATTTTATCTTCTTCGAAAGTCAAAGCCGGAAGTACAATCATCGTCCAATACCCATAGCTACTGTCAGGTGCCAGGCTTATGCTTTGCTGATTCTGCAATTTATATGAAGTGATTTCTACCGGTACGTCAAGACTGTTCGTAACGATAAATCTGTTGTATGGATTCACAACTGGCCATCCGTCAAGGATTTCTGGTTTCTCACAAGAAACCAGTGAAGACAATGCCAGTACGAATAATAAAATACTTCTTTTCATCGTTGTCCGTTTAATATTTCATCCAATAGGTAAAGCTCTCCGATATGGCCTGCTGCCCCTCAGCCTTTGGCGAAGACAAGAAATAGCATATATTACTGACGGGTGATGCGGGCGCCGAGGGCGTTCAGGCGGAGGTCTATGTCTTCGTAGCCGCGGTCTATCTGCTCTATATTGCTGATTACGCTTGTGCCTTTGGCGGACATGGCGGCAATCAGCATGGCGATTCCGGCGCGGATGTCCGGAGAGGTCATGTTGCCGGCACGCAGGCTGTAATGGTGGTCATGGCCTATCACCACGGCCCTGTGAGGATCGCACAAGATAATCTGCGCTCCCATGTCAATCAGCTTATCGACAAAGAAAAGGCGGCTCTCAAACATCTTCTGATGAATCAGGACACTGCCCTTGCACTGGATGGCCATCACAAGCATCACGCTCAGAAGGTCAGGGGTGAGTCCCGGCCACGGAGCATCAGCAAGCGTCATTATAGACCCGTCCATAAACGAATCAATCACATAGCTTTCCTGCTCAGGCACATATATGTCATCCCCGCGCTGCTCCAGCCGCACCCCAAGACGGCGGAAACATTCCGGAATAATGCCGAGATTCTCATAAGATACATCCTTTATGGTTATCGCGCTCCGGTTCATGGCAGCCATGCCGATGAAAGACCCGACCTCAATCATGTCTGGAAGGATAACATGTTCCGCCCCGTGCAGGCTCTTCACACCGTGTATCTTCAGAAGATTCGAGCCGATGCCTTCAATCTGCGCCCCCATGGCAACAAGCAGCCTCGCAAGCTGCTGCACATACGGTTCACAGGCAGCATTGTAAATCGTCGTCTCCCCTTCCGCAAGCACAGACGCCATGAGAATATTCGCAGTACCCGTCACAGAAGCCTCATCCAGAAGCATATACTGCCCCTTCAGATGACTCCCCTGGGGAACATGCAGGAAAAACGCCTTCCTTGACGGGTCATAGTCATGTTCCGCCCCGAGCTTCATCATTCCCTGTATATGCGTATCGACCCTGCGGCGCCCGATCTTGTCACCTCCCGGCTTCGGGAAATATGCCTGTCCGAAACGCGCAAGAAGAGGTCCGACAACCATCACGGAACCGCGCAGCTTGGCACACTTGGCAACAAAGTCCGCGCTGGAGACATACTCCCTGTCAATATTGTCAGCCTTGAAAACATATACGCCCTTGTCAAGCCTTGTGACGGAGACACCCATGCCCTCAAGCAGGAGAATAAGATTCTTTATGTCAAGAATCTCCGGGATATTGGAGATTTTCACCTCTTCCGACGTGAGAAGCACAGCACTTATAACCTGCAGCGCCTCATTCTTTGCCCCTTGCGGACGGATGACTCCACTGAGCTTATGCCCGCCCTCTACTACGAATGAACTCATAACCGATTGTTTTTCATACATGTTCAACTTCCGGATGGAGAACGGTGCCGAACTTCTCGCGGACTGAGGCGATTATGCGCTTCTCAAGTCCTACGATCTCTTCAGGATAAGCCTCTCCGGTATAATTGACGATGACCAGAGGCTGCTTGTCATAAACAGCCGCCCCTCCGCTCCGGCGTCCTTTCCATCCGCACTGCTCAATCATCCATGCGGCAGGGACCTTTATCATTCCATCCGGCAGCACATAATGCGGCACTTCGTAGGAGTCACCATGCTCTGCACGGGCTGCGGCCACAATGCGTTCAAATTCCCCGGCAGCAATTACAGGATTCTTGAAAAAGCTGCCGGCGCTTCCCATGACGGACGGCTCAGGAAGCTTCTCCCGGCGGATTCCCATTATGGTCTTGCGTATGGACAGAGGAGTAAGCGACGATTCATCCTGACCGGCAAAGGCCGCCCTCAGCTGCCCGTAGTCCAGTTTCGGTTCAGGCCTGCGGGAAAGGGCAAACACCACATGAGTGACAATATGCCTTCCCTTGATGTCTGGCTGCTTGAAAACGGAATCCCTGTACCCGTAGCGGCATTCAGCCACATCAAAATGGACAAATTCCTCCTCGGCAGTATCATAGCAATAGACAGTGCGTATCACGTCCTTTGCCTCCACACCGTATGCGCCGATGTTCTGTACGGCAGATGCTCCGGCCTCTCCGGGTATTCCCGAGAGATTCTCCACTCCCCACAGGCCCTCTTTCGCCGCCCATGCGCAGAAATCGTCGAACACGACACCCGCACCGACCGAAACCAGCACCTCATCAGGCAGCACTCCAGGATTTTCCCCCGACGCTCCATCCGAAATGATTTCGATGAAATTCACCTTAGAATGCAGGACAGTGCCCTTGAAATCATCCGTAAAGAGGAGATTGCTGCCTCCTCCGATATGAAGCACCGGCCTTGGAAGTTCCTCAAAGTCAATCTCCACCAAATCCGCGACACTGTCATACTCTATGAAATTCCTTGCGGTCACCTTCATTCTGAAAGTGTTCATCTTCGTCAGATCCCGGTAATAAGACTTGTCTATCATTTTTATCTTACTTTTTTGCCGTAATAATAAGTGTTGAAACCGTCCTCCGCATAACCGTCCCCAAGGACACGGAAACTGCCGGATACGGCATCCTTAATCTCCTGGCCGCAATACCAGACACTGAAGGCATCAATGGCATAGCCGTCTCCAAGGACAGAAAATGAATATACAGTGGCATCCGGCATTTTCCGGCCGCACCACCACACATCAAAAGCATCTTTTCCATACCCCCATCCGAGATCTTTGAAAGTGCTTGCGGAAACTCCAGGCAAAGCCTTCCCGTCCCACAGGACCTCAAAGCGCGTCACGACATATGAACGTCCCTCCGGCTTATGTACAAGCGGCGGACGCGTACCGGGGCCGGGCCTGTTTCCCGGACGCTGGGGACAGCTTCCCGGATGTTGGGAATCATGCCACGGATTCCGGTCTTCCGGCTGCCAGCCATCCGATTCGAAACGTTTGTCAACACGGAATCCGTCAGGATCGACATAAGGAAGCACCTGCCCGTTCATGAACACATGAGAGCGGTCCTTGGCGTAGCCGTAGCCCAATTCCATGAAAGAGACCGGATCAGCCTCACGCACAACAGTGCCGTTGTACATCACAACGCCACGCCTTATCTCATAATATCCACGTTCCCTGCCGGAAGCAGGCAAAACAGTCCCGGCAAACACGACAGACATCAGAAACACCAATAAAATCTTCCTCATGAGCATCTCATTTTAACGGCAAACAAGCGCACGGGCCTTTTTCACCGCATCACCGGCACCACCCTCCTCCAGGGCAAATGCCTTGAACTCTTCCAAAACTGCCGCCATATTCCCTAAAGACACGGTATCACCGCACCGCCTCCATTCATCCATAAGAATGACGGCTTTCTCATAGTCACGGATTCCCTCCGCAAGCTTTTCCATCCTCACACTGCTACGTCCTCCCGGATATACCACAAAACAGTCCCCGGCAGGCCATGCCCGGAATCTCGCATCTGAAAGCGGGTCAACAGTCCAGCTGTTGTAAGCCCAGCGCAGATAACCGTCATATCCGCCAGAAAGCGCATGCCACGGCAACCATGAAGCCTCCGCCGGCTCGGACACGAGGAACATGTTCGGGCGTGCCTCCGAGCAGCATGTATAGACAGTGCTGAACTGTCCACGTTCACGCCTCTGCCCTGCTACACCGTCAGGGAAAGCCTGTCCGTAGGCAAGGCAATAATCATCAATATGCTTCTCAATCTCCGGATGCCAGTTGCCGGCAAGCGACAGTTTGAAATCCGGTTCCACGCCTTTTACAATGTCTATGAGCGTAAGCATCGCGTCCAGAGGTCTCTCATCCATGGCAATCATGGTTTTTCCGAACCATCCCTTTTCGCGCAGATGCCCGGCGAAAGCCGAAATGAAACTCTCCCAATACCAGCGGTACTCCTTGCTGTCCAGGCCGGCTTCCACATAGCGCGTCTGTCCGGAAGCAGCGTCCACATAGTCGAACTTCATGTTCCATGGAATCATCGAATAGCAGTTTATCTGGCTGTCAATCCCAAGCTCCGCCATGAACTCCACCCATCTGTCAAATGCGGAGAAGTCATAATCCCATGTGCTGTCAGCCTTCCTCGTCTTTACAACCATGGAGCCGAACGCATCCTCAGTCTGCCCGTTCCAAGGGCGGTCCATGATAGTGGCCGTTACAACTTTCTGCCCCGCTTCCGCAAGAATCTTCATCACCGGTCTCATGGCATCAAAATGAGCGTCACTCCAAAGTTCAACTCCCTCATATCTGGCCACAGAATAAGGATTCTGCCATATGTCAAGATGAAAGTCCCACTCAGAAGGTTCCGGGAGCACGCGAGGAAGCACCGTAAGGGATACCGGAAGCACCTGACGTCCCATACCGCTGCCTTTCAGGACAAGCTCGCCGGAATACTCGCCAGGCTCGGCATCACAAGGGACATCAACGGAAAGCCACACCGGCTGCACCGTCTTTGCAGGAATATCACGAGACAAGTCAATGTCAATCACATCAGCCACAAGCAGCGAGTCATAATCCGCTTTTTTTCGGTATCCGCACTGCCCGAAACGCGTAGAATCCAGCACATCCGACATGACAGAACTGACAAAACTCACCTTAAGGCCGTCACCGGAAATCCTGTGACGGCCGTTCCTGAGAGCACCGGCGCTTACTTTCACATCAGCAAGCGGGACATCAGACCAGACAAGGGCCATGGCATTCACCCTCTCCCCTTTCCATGCTGGGAACCCGAAGGCACAGCAGGCATCATCCTGCGGCTTCACATCCGCACGGTAATGCCTGCCGGAATCTCCCCAGCAGAACGTGAATCCCTCAGGCACACCCGCAGAATTGCAGGAAGCCAAAATGCCGAGAGCAAAAGCCAGGGCACAGAAACAAACGTGACGGCCCATACGGCTAACCTATTTCAGCACCGTTGCACAGAGCCTCGGCAGGAGTGATGAATCTCATTTTGCCGTCGTTCTGGCGGGCCATCAGAATCATTCCGCATGACTCTATGCCACGTATCTTGCGAGGGGCGAGATTGGCGAGGATGCATATCTGCTTGCCGACCATTTCCTCAGGAGCATAGAACTCCGCGATTCCGGAGACAATAGTCCTGCGGTCAATGCCAGTGTCTATGCTGAGTTTCAGCAGCTTGTCTGTCTTGGGCACCCTCTCGGCCTCCAGTACGGTAGCCGTACGGATGTCCATTTTCATGAAATCATCAAAAGTCACCTCATCTTTCTGAGGAGTCACCACCTTGGCGGCCTCTGCGGCTGCGGCAGCCTCTTTCTCCTCCCTTATGGCAGCCAGGCGGTCAAGCTGGGCCTGGATGGCGTCATCTTCAATCTTTGCGAAAAGCAGGGCGGCCTCGGCAATCGTGTGGCCCTCCGGAAGAAGGTCCGGATTTCCGAGCATCTCCCATTTCAGGCATACGCGGCCATCCTCCTGACAACATGCGGAATCATGTCCGGCCGGTACGGTATGCAAGGCGGCACCCTCTGAGCAAGTGTATGTATTTACAGTCTTGCGCTCACCTGCCCTGTGGTCATGACCGGCACATATGCAGACTCCGAGCATGTCACGGAGCTTGCCTGCCGAGAACGGAAGGAACGGTTCGAACGCTATTGCAAGAGAAGCGCATATCTGAAGGCTCACATTGAGTATTGTAGCACACCTGTCCATGTCGGTCTTGGCAACCTTCCAAGGCTCAGTGTCAGAGATATATTTGTTGCCAACACGCGCAATGCTCATCGCATCCTTGAGAGCCTCACGGAAATGATACCCGTCAAGATTCTTCTCCATTCCCGCCTTAAGCGCAGGTATCTCAGCCAGGGCAGCCCTGTCAATGTCAAGAAGCTCGCCCGCGGCCGGAACCTTTCCGCCGAAATATTTGTGGGTCAGCACCACGGCCCGGTTCACGAAATTTCCGAATATGGCCACAAGCTCGCTGTTGTTGCGCGCCTGGAAATCTTTCCAAGAGAAGTCATTGTCCTTGGTTTCCGGCGCATTGGCGGTCAGCACATAACGGAGAACGTCCTCTTTTCCAGGGAACTGCTCCAGATATTCATGCGCCCACACGGCCCAGTTGCGCGAGGTCGAGATTTTGTCACCCTCCAGATTCAGGAACTCGTTGGCAGGAACATTCTCAGGAAGTATATAACCGTCACCATACGCCTTGAGCATGGACGGGAAGACGATGCAATGGAAGACGATGTTGTCCTTGCCGATAAAATGCACCAGCTTCGTATCCCCGCTCTTCCACCACTTCTCCCATGACTGAGGAAGAAGTTCCTTGGTATTGGAAATATAGCCGATAGGGGCATCGAACCACACATAGAGGACTTTGCCCTCTGCGCCTTCCACCGGCACCGGCACTCCCCAGTCAAGGTCACGGCTCACGGCACGCGGCTGAAGCCCTCCGTCAATCCAGCTCTTGCACTGTCCGTAGACATTGCTTCTCCACTCCTTGTGCGAATCCAGAATCCACTCTGAAAGCCATCCCTCATATTTGTCGAGCGGAAGATACCAGTGAGTGGTCTTTTTCTTGACAGGCTCCGCACCGCTGAGCTTTGATTTCGGATTGAGCAGTTCTTCAGGACTGAGGGTGCTTCCGCACTTCTCGCACTGGTCTCCGTACGCTCCTTCCGCACCGCATTTCGGGCAAGTTCCCACAATATACCTGTCGGCAAGGAAAGTCTTGGCCTCAGGGTCATAATACTGCTCGCTTTCCTTCGTTATGAATTTGCCCCCGTCATAGAGTTTGCGGAAAAATTCCGAAGCATTCTCCTTATGGACATCGGATGAAGTGCGGCTGTATATGTCGAAATTGATTCCGAGACCGGAAAACGAATCCTTGATGATTCTGTGATACTTGTCAACCACATCCTGCGGAGTGCAGCCCTGCTGGCGGGCCTTTATCGTGATCGGGACTCCGTGTTCATCAGATCCGCAGACATAGAGGACATCCTCCCCTTTCAGCCTGAGATATCTGACATAAATGTCGGCAGGGACATACACGCCAGCCAGATGCCCGATATGCACGGGACCGTTGGCGTATGGAAGCGCGCAGGTCACAAGCGTGCGGCTATGTTTTTTTTCCATAAGTATCTTAATTTAAATATTGTTATCTGTCAAGGATGAGTTTTTTCATCCGAGCGCAAAAATAAGCATTTTTTCTGAAAAACGCCCCAGCGTACAATCCCGCACGCAAAGGCCGGTCTGCATGCAAATTGCACGCAAATGGCCACATTTCAATTTATTGTCTATATGCTCAAATATTCTAAAGACGGTGTCTCTGTCCTGGTAATAATCGACCGGCGCAGAGCCAAGAAGAACGGCCTGTTCCCTGTCAAGGCCGAAATCGTACACAGGCGCACGCAAAAGTATTTTACAACCGGAGTTGACATGTCACCGGAAGAGTGGGAAAAATGGAACGGTTCACGGAGGAGCAGCGGGAAAGGCCGCCGCATCGAGAGCTGTTTCCAGCGGCTTTGCAAAGAAGTGAACGATCTGTGTGAACACGGAAGTTTTTCTCTGGATATCCTGGCTGCAAGGCTCGGGAAAGACAGCGGCATGATGCTCAATTCCTCCTTGGCCTCACTTGCCGGGGAATTCATGAAAGCCGGACAGGTAAACTCATACTACAGATGCCGTTCGGCATTGAATGCCGCCGAAAAGTATGGGGGCAAATCAATCCATCTGTCCTCCGTCACTCCGGAGTGGCTGCGCGGATGCGAAAGGTTCTGGACAGATGAGGGGAAAAGCTGCACGACGATACACATCTACATGAAAACCATAAAGTGTGCACTGAACACGGCGAAATCCGCGGGAATAATCAAAGAGGCCCAATTTCCTTTCGGGAAAGGCAGATATATGATACCACGGGCAAACAGCAGGCGGATGGCATTGAGCAAAGAGCACATAAGAAGAATCATGAACTACCGCGGCCCCGGACATCTTGAGGAAAACCGCGACCTGTGGCTGTTCTCGTATCTCTGCAACGGCATCAATTTCAGGGACATGCTGTACCTCAGACATGAAAATGTCATAGACGGAGAGATATGCTTCATACGGCATAAGACGGCAGGAAGCTCAGGCAACCCCAGAATGATAAGGGCCACGGTGACAGAGCAGATGAAGCAGATTATGGACAGGATGTGCAGCCCTTACGAAGGCGACCCCAAGGCCTTCCTGTTCAGATATGCCGAGCATACACAGGACCAGTTCAGCATTTCAAGGACGGTAAGGAGGATTGTCGGGCAATGCAACAAGGCCCTCAAGGAAATAGCGGCAGAACTGGAAATCCCCTGTTTCACGACATACTCGGCCAGGCACTCGTTCGCCACGACGATGCTCAGAGGAGGAGCGGACCTGCCGTTCATATCCGAAAGCCTGGGCCATTCAAGCATTGCGATGACTGAAAATTATCTTGCCGGGGTCACACGGGAAGAAAGGAGACGCTATGCCGGCATATTGACCGACCTGCAGTAAATTATTACCGGGGGTAATGACTGCCAAGATAAACGGAACAGGACATTTTAAAAGGCAACAATATAACTCTAATAAATTTATTATGAACTTAAAACGTTTTTCTTTGGTGTTGGCCGCAGCAATGGTTTCCGCAGCTGCGCTGGCACAGCAGAGCAAGAGCGATCCGAGCGTAGAATTCCGCCCGCAATGGAGCATGCAACTTCAGGGAGGCGCGGCATATACACTCGGTGAGGCCGCTTTCGGTGACCTGCTCTCCCCGGCTGCTTTCATCAACGCCGAGTACAGATTCATTCCTGCACTCAGCCTGCGTATTGGGGTCGGAGGATGGCAAGGCAAAGGGTGCCAAGTAGTGACGAACACCATTTACTCGTACAAATTCGGTCAGGGAAACATCGACATCAAGCTTGACCTGTGCAACCTTTTCGGCGGGTTCAACCACAAAAGGGTATGCAACGTATATATCCTCGGAGGTGTGGGAGGAATGTACGGATTCAGAAATGGAGCGAACTCTGTAAGTCCCGCTCCGGAGTATATCTGGACAAGAAAGCTATTCGTTCCCGGAAGGATGGGGACCGGAATTGACTTCAGGCTCGGAAACCGCATCAGTCTCGGAATCGAAGGCAATGCAAACGTAATGTCTGACAGGTTCAACTCCAAGAGAGCCGGCAACGCAGACTGGCAATTCAACCTCCTCGCCGGACTGACGGTGCACTTCGGGAAAAACCATAGGGCATCAAAAGCTTATCTCGCGGCCCAGGAAGAAGCCATGGCAGCCGAGGCGGCAGCTGCTGCAGCTGAGGCGCAGAGGATAGCGGAAGAAAAAGCCAAAGCAGAAGAAGAGGCGGCCATAAAGGCGGCACAGAAAGCTGAGGCAGAGAGAGAGGAGGCAGCCAAGGCAGAGGCGCAGGCAAGGGCAGCAGAACACGCCAAGGCTGCAAAGGAGCACTCAGACAACATATGGTTCGCAATCGGCTCCGCAAAAATAAGGAAAGAAGAAGCCGCAAAACTCGAAGAACTGGCAAAGTGGCTTGTGGAGAACCCTGATTTCAGCGTGGCCGTCGTGGGATACGCCGACCAGGAGACAGGTAACTCAAATGTGAACATGCTGCTCTCAAAGAGCAGGGCCGCAAACGTAAAGGATGTGCTCATGAAGAACGGAGTGGCAGAGGGCCGCATTGTCACAGACCACAAAGGAGACACAGTGCAGCCGTTCGAGCAGGCACAGCAGAACAGGGTTGTCATTTGTACCGTTGAATAATGTTCGTTAACATATCTTATTATCCATTAAATCAATTTTTATGAAATCGAATTTATCGAAATTTTGCAAGACACTCCTTTTGGGGGCTGCTTTTGCAGTTGTCGGATGTACTGACTACGATGAGGACATCCGCAAGGTAAACGATGATCTTACAAGTTCCGTCGCTTCTCTTGAGAAGACAATTTCTGACCTGGAGACCAAATTGAAGAGTGAATATGCTCTCAAATCGGAGGTTGACCAGTTCAAATCGGACCTTGAGAAGAGCATCAATGACAAGATTGCAGAGGTCAACACTTCTATCGCAGCTCTTGACCAGGCTGTAAAACAGAATGCAGAAGACATCAAGAAAGCCGTTTCTGACGCACAGACGGCTGTTGCCGAGGCGAATGCAGCAATCAAGAACCTTCAGGACACCAAAGCCGACAAGACAGAGGTGGACAAGATGAAGAAAGACCTTGAAGCCAAAATCACTGCTCTTGAAGACGCTCTCGGTACTCTTGGCGGCAGCGTGGAAGAAAACAAGAACGACATCGCCAGAATTGACGTGGCGCTTACCGCTCTCAATGCAACTGTTGACGGTATTGCAAAACGCCTTGACGTTCTCGAAGCTTCCGTAGAGCAGAATGCCAAAGATATTGCGGCTCTTCTCGCTGATTGCGAGGAGCTCAAGAACAGGATGGACAAGGCTGAAAATGACATAGAGGCCAACAGGCAGGCAATCGAAGCAGAAGTGCAGGCCCGCATACTCGCTATAAAATCTCTGCAGACTATTGTCGATGCACGTTATGAGGAATACAAGGCTCATGTGGAGGCTTATAACAAGAAGATTGCAGAACTTGAGCAGGAAGATGCTGACCTTAAGGCTGCCATTGACCAGCTCAACAAGCTCGTCGCTGACCATGCTGATGCAATCGAGGCTCTTCAGGCCGAGGACAGCAGGCTTGCCGGCCTGATTGACGACCTTCAGGGCGACATTGATGCTCTTCAGGTTGATATCAAAAGGATAGACGGCGAGATTGAAAATATCACCGGCAATATCGACAGCATTGACTCGCGTCTCAAGAAAATAGAGGACATTTTGAAAAACCGTGTGCAGAGCCTCGTTTATGTTCCGGACTATAACGATGGAAAAGCTACCGTGAATGTACTGAACATCGGCACGGCAGATGAACCTGCATATATCGAAGGTACCTCTACACTCACTTACAAAGTAAATCCTTCGGAACTGGCTTCCGTACTTGCACAGGGCACTGACGTTTTCTCATTCGACGTCATAGGCGTCAAGACACGTGCTGAGGCCCCTGAAATCAACATCATCGGCGCTAAAGCTGACGACACGAAAGGTACCATAACTTTCACTGTGGAGACACGCAATTTCGTAGATGAATTCTACTCTGGCCCTAAGTCAGGTACACAGTCTTACAGTGCGGCCCTCGTTCTCAAGAAAGACGAGAATTACGACAACATATCTTCTGAGTACACGAATCTCGTTCCTGCCGTAGAAGCGGCTGAAATGAAGATTTTCGACCGCAACGACAAAGACATCACCGGTCTGCTCTGCACTGAAGAGATACTTGAATTCCCTTACACCAAGCGTGACAGCCTGGTAGCTTTGGAAGGACACAAGCTTGTCTTCGTTATCGGAGGCAAGGTGATTGAGCAGTCCGAGATGGAAGAAAACGGATACGATGTCGAAGTTCTCCCAGGAATCGCAACAGAATACTTCCCTGCGGAGGCTGAGGCTTCATTTGTAATAGATGAAGATAAGAATGCTCCTTATGCGACCGTTTCCCTCAGCAAGGGCGTAGGCAAAGAGAATGTCGACGAGTCTGCCATTGTTTTATACAAATACACTTGCAAGGGTGTGACAGCAGTAACCAGTGTTCCATGTGAAATCATCAAGGAAAGGGCCGAAATCACTATTGTCAAGAAGGCTGAGCTCAACTGGAATTACTCTTATGACGCAGAAACCGATGCAAAACTCCTTAATGGCGAAGACGCTTCATATTCAAGAACAGGATTCAGGATTGCAAAAGATGAATTCTCATTTGTAAATGTTCCTGCCGATGCAGATCTTGAAGCAATCATAAAAGGCGCTGTTACAGCTTCTCCAGAAGCGGAAGCATCATTCTCTTGCGAGGCCAAGTCAGGAGACATCCTCATTGACTTCTCTGGATTTGAATGGGGCAAGACATACACCCTTACAGGCAAATATGACACTGAGTCCATCGAGCTTATCGTTAAAGTTGAGATTCAGACCATTGACCGCAACAGGAAACCTGTAATCGTGAATATCGACTCGACTGTCGTAACGTATGCAAAAGACTTTGAGCTTGCCAAGGGTGAAAAACTCTACTCGCTCAACCCGCTCTTCAGCGCACTTACTGACGGCAAGAACCTCGGCGTGAGTGAGATTCCGGCAATCAAGTACTTAGACGACATCTTGTCAGCTTACTATGATGCAGAGAAGAACAAGAATACCGTCGATGCAACTTACGATGCTCCTTTACAGCCGACAGACGGCATGTTCACTGTCCTTGGATTTGCTTTCAACTCTGAAGACGGAATTGCGGACGAAGACAAGTTCGTGATAACTCCGGGCTTCACATACCGCTCATTCCCTAACAAGACCATCAAGCCTGAGGTTCTCTATACCAAGAATTTCACTACATGGTATGGTCAGGAAATCACAATTACCCACAAGCTCAAGTTCGAATATCCTATCTACAACTTCCAGCACAGCAGGATTACAGTAGCCCAGGATAATGCAGGTGCTTACTTCACTCAGGTTCTTCCGCTTTACGAGCCTAATGCCGAGTCTGCTGAAGTATCCGGATTCTCAATGGACAATGTGACCATGAGCAAAGAGTTCAACATCGTTGACGGCAATCTTACGATACTTGATGACGAAGCCATAGCGGAAGCAGGCCTTGTAGCTGAGTATGAAATCCTCGGCACAGCCGGAGCCGGCATTGTAATGAATGACAACGTGCTCACTTACAATGACAAGGATGACGTTGTAAGAGTCCGTGGCAACCTCTTCCTCGTAAGTGCAAACGGTGCAAGGATGCAGCTCCCTACGTCATTCGATGAAGGTCAGGCATATGCGACTTACTATGTGAAGAAGTATGACCCTATCGGACAGGTCGAGGTAATGCTCAAGGACGAGCTTGGCGGCAACATCGCCATTAAGAACGCTGTTGACTACAAGTTCAATATCCTTGATTACATCACCCTTAAAGACAACAGGCCGTTCGGCAGCAAGTCATACGACTTGATAACAAAATCAACATCTGAGGATGCTGCCGACGCACACTGGACAATCGGTGACGGCATGAACGGTTTCGCTACCGGAAATGACGTCAAAGACATCTACGGCCTGGCAATAGCTTACACTATGGATGTAAACAAGATTCCGGTAGAATATCGCAAGTATATCACATTCGACGAGAATACAGGAATACTTACATTCCTTGCATCCGGCATGAGCCGCCTGCAGACCGTATTGCCTGTTGACATCAAGTTCAATGTAGAGTACACTTGGGGTACAAGAGAAGTCACAATACCATTCAGGTTCTACTCTCCTGAATTGTAAATTTGATACACAATCATTTTTCGGTCCGTCTGCGCTGCGAAGCGCAGGCGGATTTTCATTTATAAAAGATTATCAGACAGAAAATTATTACCCCCGGTAATAATCGGCGAGACGCCAATGAAACCTCGACAAATAATCGCAAAAGTATATACAATTTATTGTATTTGCAAGAAATGATTTGATTATAATTCAAAAAAACGAAAAGGCTGTCATGCATTTGCATACAATTTACATGCAGTTCTCCCGAGCCGTCAGACGCGCCCAAGCTCATTATTGAACTTCGTCCTTATACGGTTGTATTCGTTTATCTGAGCCATTATCCGCTCCTGGCTCTCCTGGTCCTGTGCGGCGGCCAGTTCCTTTGTCAAATCACGCAGCATAAGCTCGACTTTCTTGCAGTGATATACAAGAAGCGCTTTCGGGATATATTGCACAAGGATAGTTGCAGTAGCCGTGAGCGACTGCTCATAATTCTTCACGGTTATCTGATACTTCTCTATAAGAAGGTCCTTGGCCACGGCTGCAATCTCCGGATCCATGCTGTTCAGCAGTCTGACTCTTATCTGTTCCTGTGAGAGCCCCTCATCATAACGCCTGAAATACTCCTCATATGTCTTGCGGTATGAAGTGTTCACGAAATCCGCCTCGTCCTCAGCCATGATTCCGTCTATGAACTCAGCCACGTTCAAAACTTCCCCTTCGGAAAAATATTTCGAATCCCGGTCAAATTCAAGCGGCGTGCACCCCTCCTCAAGTATGAATCCGAGAAGTTCTTTCTCACACGGGGCAAGATAAGGCTCGTTTATTACAATCCCGTCTTCGGTCTCCGCGGCAGGAACCGGAGCAGGAATGTCATAGCCTGCGGCTGGAATGCCATCCGGAATATATTCCGGATATGCGTCACCCGGAATATCCGGAACATATCCAGCATCATCGGGAACTGGAACCGGGACAGGAGATGTAGACGCTGAAGCAGCGGCCTTCTGCCTTTCCCGGTCCATCTGCTTTTTCTCCGCGGCGAGCATCTCAGACCTGGTGCGCCCGGTCCTGTCCATCAGCAGTTTCTCGTCTATGGCAAATTTTTCCGCACTCCTGCGCACATACATGGCCCGCACGATGGCATCCGGAATCATTGCAATCGTATCCGCAATGTCATTTATGAGCGTCGCCTTTTTAAGAGGGTCATTTCCCGCCTCATCCAAAAGCAGGTCAGTCTTGAAATCTATGAAATCCCGGCTGTTCGCGGCAATATGCTCACGCACCTCGTCCTCGGTATGGCTTTTGGCGAAATCATCCGGGTCCTGTCCCTCGGGAAGCAGCACTACATTCACGTTCATCCCCTCCTTCAGCACAAGCCCGATACCCCTGAGGGCGGCCTTGATGCCCGCACCGTCACCGTCATATATTATGGTGATATTGTCCGTGAACTTGCGGATAAGCCTTATCTGCTCGACCGTAAGCGAAGTTCCGCTCGAAGCCACGACATTCGTTATGCCGAGCTGGTGCATTGAAAGCACATCCAGATACCCCTCTACAAGGATACACCTGTCAAGACGCGAGATTTCACTCTTGGCGAAATACAACCCGTACAGGGAGCGGCTCTTCACATAGATTTCCGTCTCGGGAGAATTGACATATTTCGCTACCGTCTTGTCAGTCCTGAGCGTCCTGCCTCCGAAGGCTATCACCCGTCCGGAAACCGAATGTATCGGGAAGATTACCCTGTCATGAAACCTGTCAACAAGCCTGCCGTCATCGTATTTGATGCTAAGCCCTGTCTCAATCAGGAACTCCTCCTTATATCCTGCCGCCCTGGCGGCTTCAGACAGTGAAGTCCGGTTGCGCGGAGCCCATCCGAGCCCATATTTGCGTATGGTCTCATCCTCAAGTCCGCGGCTTCTGAAATAGGCATAGCCGATGGTCCGTCCATCTTCCGTGGAAAGGCTGTCCTGAAAAAATTTTCCGGCAAACTCCGATACCAGCAAAAGGCTTTCGTTCCTCTGCCTCAAGGCAAGCTCTTCCGCGCTCACCTCCTTCTCGACTACCTCTATATTATATTTTTTCGCAAGATATTTCAGGGCCTCTGCATAAGACAGCCTCTCATGTTCCATGACAAAACCAACCGCAGTGCCGGACTTTCCGCAACCGAAGCACTTGTATATGCCTTTGGAAGGGGAAACATAGAACGACGGTGTCTTTTCATTATGGAAAGGACAGCATGCGGTAAAATTCGCGCCCCTCCTCTTGAGGGTCACGAAATCACCTACGACATCAGCAATCTGGGCCGCATCGAGAATCCTGTCAACTGTCTCGTGAGGAATCATCTCTTACTGCTCGTCAACCTTTTCGTAATCGACGTCTTTCACATCATCCATAAGGTCATCCCCGGAATCATCACGGGTGTCATCCGGACGTGTCTGATGGATTTCATACTCGTCAATGGCCTTTTTCATCTTCCAGGAGGAGAAGAGTTCGGAAGCTCCATATACTATAAGGGAAGCCCCGGCCACCGTACTCATCACCGATTCGGCAAAAGGGTTGAATATGATGAAACCTCCGACAAGCGTCACAAGAGCAGGCAGCGCGAAAGCCCACAGGCCGATTCCTATTATACGCCTCGCGCTTACAAGCCCCATTATCTGCACAAGTCCGAAAGCAAGAAGCACAAATCCTATCAGATAGATGATGAAGCTGGCCACGAATCCAGGAAAGGCAAACATGGCGACTCCCAGGAGAATGTCAACGGCGGCATTGAACGAAAGCAGAGGAAACACCCCGCGCTCCTTCTCCCTGAATCCGAAAAGCAGGGACACAAGGCCGCTTGCAAGAAAAAAGGCCGCAATGACCTTCACAACGACAGTCAGAGCCTCATCCGGGTTGGCTACCATCACCACACCCACGCCCAATGCGACAAGTGCCCTCAACGGTCCGTTCACTTTGCTTCTATAACCGAAAGTAATCATTTGTTGTTCATTTATGAATTATGGAAAAACATCTCCGGGACGTCAATGCATCATTTTGCCCCGGCTCATGCACATATGCACATAAAGTGCAAAATTATGAATTTTTTGCTATTTTCGCGCCCGTTTTTCCTTAATGACCATGCTTTTGTTCGATAATCATAATCACAGCCAGTTTTCTTTCGACGGGAAAAGGACTTCCGTCGAGGCAAGCTCAAATGCCGCGATATCCCTGGGCCTCGGGGGCATCTGCTTCACTGACCATTGCGACTTCTTCGTCCCTCCTATGAAGGCTTCCTTCGAAGAAAGCAGTCCGGAAACCTTCGACATAAATGCCCAGCAGGCAGAGATTGACCGTGTCAGGGCTAGCATCCACGCAAAAGGGCAGCAGCTGAAGATACTGAAAGGAATCGAGATAGGCATGTACGAAAGCAGCCATGAGGAAATACTCCGAACACTGCGGGAAAACACTTTTGACCAGGTAATAGCATCAGTACATTATATCGAGGGCACGGACCCTTTTTATGGCGGCTATTATGAGGGAAAAGACTGGAAAGTGGCCTACGGGCATTACCTGGAGACAATCTGCCGCGAAATGACATGGCTCGGTGACTTTGACATCATGGGACATTTCGACTATGTCGCACGATACGCCCCATATCCTCAGGCAAGCATCCTGTACAGGGACTTCAGCGACATTCTCGACGAAATGCTGCGCTATCTTGCACACGAGGGGAAGGCACTTGAGATAAACACCAAGAGCTACAAGAGCCACAACGGCCGGGTGCAGATTCTCGACAAGGACATCCTGCTCCGCTACAGGGAATTGGGCGGGGAAGTCATCAGCCTCGGCTCAGACTCACACGACGCAGGAAGGGTCGGGGACGGATTCGCAGCCCATGCAGCCATGCTGAAATCTCTCGGATTCAAATATCTCGCACATTTCGAAAAACGCAGACTTGTCCAGCTTCCGATTTGACAATCGGGCACACAAAAATGCCCCAAAAGCCTGAAAACTTTTGGGGCAACTCTTTTATGCATTGTCTGAAAATCAGAACGGGAGATCGTCATCCGCAAGCGGAGCCGACATGTCATCGGCAGAAGGCATCGGTGCGCCTGTCGGAGCCGCATAACTTCCGGCAGAACCGGTGTAGTCGTATCCTCCGGCAGAAGCCTGCGGAGCCGCGGCACCCATATATCCGGCACCTCCGGCAACTGCGCCGGCCGCATAGTCAGCAGGGGCTGAGCCGACAGACTCTATGCGCCATGCCCTGACATCCGTGTACCAGCGCCCGTTATACTCACGGCTGCTCAGATTGAAGGCCACCTTCACCCTGTCACCTACCTGATGGCGCTCAAGCTCCTTGACCTTGTCCTCGCCCCAGACATTCATGCAGACCTGCGAAGGAAAGTTGCCTTCCTGGTATTCAAAGATAAATTCCTGCTTGGCCCATGCACCTCTTGCGGAAGTGCCGGTCTGCACATTCATCTTACGGGCAATCCTGCCCTCCAGTTCCATCGCCATTACTCCTCAGTCTTTTCAGCAGCCTTGCCGATTCTCACCACCTCAACATCGAAGATGAGAACTGAGTTAGGAGAGATTCCGCGTGTTCCCCTCTCGCCGTATGCAAGTTCTGAAGGAATATAGAAAGTCGCCTTTCCGCCCTCACCGAGCAGGCCGAGGCCTTCTGTCCATCCTTTGATTACACGGTCGGCATTGAAAGTCCTTGTCTCGTCGCCAGTAGTCTCATCGAATACGGTACCGTCAAGAAGAGTACCCTTATACTTAACCTCAACAGTATCCTTAGGCATTACCTTATATTCACCGCCGGCGTTTTCAATCCTGTACTGGAGACCGCTTGCAGTAGTGTCTACGCCCTCTTTCTTTGCATTTGCCTTAAGGAAGTCACGTCCCTCGTTGAGAGAAACCTCAGCCTTGTAAGCCATTCTCTTGTTGATGAGTCCGGAGATGATCCTGTTGGCATCGTCAAGATTGATTTTGAACTGCTTCACATAGTTGGTGTCACCATATCCCTTAGGGTCCTCAGCCTTCAGGGCATCCTCCATACCCTTCCTCAGCTCAGACATGTTCAGGTCAGAGATTTCATCCGCAATCTGTCCTTTGATCATCATACCGAAGTTCACGCCCACGAGGTAGCTTACGGAATCGATTTCACCTTTTTTAGGAAGCTCGGCCTTGACACCGCCCTTTCCCTGTCCGTTGCATGACATCATGACAGATGCCACTACAAGCATTGCTGCAAGAAATTTGATTGTCTTCATTTTTTCAAGATTTATTTTGTTTGTAATCATTCCAAAACATTTTGCCTGACAGGCCGGCACAAGGCCGTCCAGTTGACAGTGTCAAAGATTCATCATGCAAATATAGGCATTATTTTCACAAAAAAGTTTTGACGAGTCAAAAAATACATTTAACTTAGTCGAGGTAATATTTTTGTGCCTTATGACAATCGACTCTTCCGTGCTTCATGAAAAACTGAAACAGTTCTTTGGCTTCAGCTCGTTCAAAGCAGACCAGGAACGGATAATCAAGCATCTGACCGATGAAAAGAACGCCTTCGTGCTCATGCCGACCGGAGGCGGCAAGTCCTTGTGCTACCAGCTGCCGGCTCTGGTCATGGATGGCACGGCCATCGTGATTTCCCCGCTGATAGCACTGATGAAAAACCAAGTTGACGCTATCCGCGGCTTCGTGGCCGGCAATGACGGCATAGCGCACTTCCTCAACTCATCGCTCAACAAGGCCCAGATTACGGAAGTAAGGAAAGATCTCCTTTCCGGGGCGACAAAGCTGCTATATGTGGCACCGGAGTCGCTCACTAAGCCGGAGAACGTAGCGCTGCTCAAGGAAATCAAGATTTCTTTCTACGCAGTTGATGAAGCGCACTGCATTTCCGAGTGGGGACACGATTTCCGTCCAGAATACAGACGCATACGTGCCATAATAGAAGACATAGGCCTCGCCCCCGTCATAGCCCTTACCGCAACCGCAACCCCGAAAGTGCAGAGCGACATCATAAAGAACCTCGGCATATCGGACGCGGCAGTTTTCAAGTCTTCGTTCAACAGGGCAAACCTTTACTATGAAATCAGGGACAAGTCAGACCCCAAAAGGGACATAATCAAATACATAAGGCAAAATCCAGGCAAATCCGGCATCATCTACTGCCTCAGCAGAAAGAAAGTGGAAGAATTGGCAGAACTGCTGAACATCAACGGAATAAAGGCAGCACCATACCATGCCGGGCTCGACGCCAAGACCAGAGCCGAGAACCAGGACAGGTTCCTGATGGAAGACATTGACGTCATTGTGGCCACGATAGCATTCGGAATGGGAATCGACAAGCCGGACGTGCGCTTTGTCATACATTACGACATCCCGAAGAGCATAGAAGGATATTATCAGGAGACCGGGCGCGCGGGACGCGACGGGCAAGAGGGCCAGTGCATAACATTCTACAGCTACAAGGACATCCAGAAGCTGGAGAAATTCATGCAGGGCAAGCCTATAGCCGAGCAGGAAATAGGAAAGCAGCTGCTCATGGAAACCGTCGCATATGCCGAGTCAAACTCATGCAGAAGAAAGCTTCTCCTCAATTATTTCGGAGAGGATTACACTGAAGACAACTGCGGGGCATGCGACAACTGCCTCCATCCGAAGAAGCAATTTGACGGACAGGAGGAAATGTGCATGATAATCGAGCTGATACAATCTCTTCCCGAGCGGTTCAAGATTGAGCATCTTGCCAACATACTCGCAGGCGTAAGCAACTCAATAATAAAGTCATACCGTCATGACAAGCTCGAGCTTTTCGGAGCGGGCAAAGACCACACCGCACATTTCTGGAGCGCGGTCATACATCAGGGCATAGTGCTGCATCTCCTCCACAAGGACATTGAATCATACGGACTTATATCCGTGACCGGGACAGGAGCGGGCTTCCTTGAGTCGCCTCATGAGCTTATGCTCACCGAAGACAGGGAATTTGCCGAGGGAGAGGATGACGATGACGACAACATGGCAGTATCGGCAGCATCAAAAGGAACGGGAGGAGACCCGCAGCTGCTCGCCATGCTGAAGGACCTCAGAAAATCTGTCGCAGGCAAACGCGGACTGCAGCCTTGGGTGGTATTCAGTGACCCTTCGCTGGAAGACATGGCGATACTCTACCCGATCACCATAGACGAGCTGAAGAACTGCCAGGGAGTCGGCGACGGCAAGGCGCGGAAATTCGGCAAGGAGTTCATAGAGCTTATAGCCAAATATGTGGATGAGAATGAAATAATGCGCCCTGACGATTTCGTGATGAAATCCATCGTGAACAAATCCGTCAACAAGGTATTCATCATACAGAGCGTTGACAGGAAGCTTCCGCTGGAGGATATCGCGGATGCCAAGGGAATGGATATGGAAGAGCTGCTGGATGAAATCGAAGCGATTGTATATTCCGGAACAAAGCTCAACCTTGATTATTTCATAAGCCAGGCAATCGACGAAGAGGTAGTGGACGACATCTACGGATACTTCAAGGAGGAAGCGGAGTCGGATTCCCTCGAGGCGGCAATGGACGAGCTTGGCTCAGGCTATGACGAGACTGAAGTAAGGCTTGTCCGGATAAAATTCCTCTGCGAGGTCGCAAATTGACGGGACAGGGGAACACAAAAGACAACTAAACAACAAGGAATGGCAATTAATTCAGAAGAATCCGAAAGGAACACGGCTGGCAGCAAGGTGCAAGACAAGGCATTACGGTTTTCCATAGTGGTTCCTGTCTATAACACGGAAAAATATCTGGCGGAGTGCATACGGAGCATCCTGGCCCAGTCATACGGCAACTTCGAGCTCATACTTGTGGATGACGGTTCGACAGACTCTTCAAGGCAGATATGCATGGAATATGCGGCAACCGACAGCAGGATAAGAGTCATTTACCAGTCCAACCATGGCGTATCTGCGGCAAGGAATGCAGGCCTTGATGCTTCATCCGGAGATTATGTGACATTCACGGATTCCGACGACTATCTGCTGGAAGGGGCACTGGAATATGCGGCAGCCAAGATTCAGGCAACAGGCGCAGACATGCTCGCATTCGGCATAAGGAAAATAACACCGTACAAATCGTTCCACTATCGTGCGGTACCGGACAAGACAGGTCCGTTGGAGGGGCATATGCCGCACCTTGCCATAGGAGGTTCATTTTTCAGGCTCAGCGCACTGAACCTGCATGACATAAGATTTACCGAAGGACTCGCATATTCAGAGGACCGGGTGTTCATATTATCATTCGCGCCATACTGCAGGCAGTTGACAACATGTTCCGAGGTATTCTATATTTACCGCAGCAATGACGGGGCGGCCACATGCAGCCGGAACGGCCTCAGAATCATGAAGAACCAATTCCGGGCGGCCCGCATAATGTTCAACATGTCAAAGGAAAGCCTTTATGCCGGGTTCAGCAAGCAGCTCCAGGGCCAGGCGAGGAAGGTTATCAAATGGGGAATCCATGCAGTCGTGCGGTACAATCCGGACAGCAACAGCATCTTCATCACGAGACAGGAATTCCTTAAGCAGTTCAGCGGAGAATACAGGCATCCGGCATGCGCATGGACGAAATTGCTGGCAACAAGACGTTTCATTGTCCTGCGGGAATCGGTGACACGGTTTTTCAGAGGACATGCTGAGGATTAGGTTTTGCTCTCACCTTTTGCTATATTTGAACTAGTTCATATATAGAATGCGGTTCGGCAAAGTCAATCAAACGAGTTTGTTGATTTTGCTCTCACCTTTTGCTATATTTGCCCCCAATTATTAGAAACGACTGAAAAAGATGAAAGAATTTTGGCAGGTGCTAAAGCGCTACGCTTCCCCATATAAAAAATATCTCGCAGGAGCAGTATTCCTAAATATCTTCTCGGCGGTATTCAACATATTTTCGTTTACCCTCATCATCCCGATACTCCAGATGTTGTTCGGGCTGGACACCACAGTTTACGAATTCATACCTTGGGACAGCAACGCGGACTTCAAAGAAAAAATCCTGAACAACATATACTATTATGTGACGCTCATGATAGACGGCTACGGCCCGTCGCTGACCCTGCTGCTGCTCGGACTGTTCCTCGGGGTGATGACCGCCCTCAAGACATCATGCTACTTCGGCTCATCCGCCATCATGATTCCGCTCAGGACCGGAATAGTACGAGACATCAGGACCCAGGTTTACAACAAGGTAATCAGCCTTCCGATGGGATTCTTCTCGCAGGCTAAAAAAGGAGACATCATAGCCAGGATGAGCGGTGACGTGGGGGAAATCGAGAACTCAATCACGAGCTCGCTCGACATGCTCATAAAGAACCCGATACTCATAACATTCTATTTTGCAACCCTCATATTCACGAGCTGGGAGCTGACATTGTTCACGATTGTAGTAGTGCCTATAATGGCATGGGGAATGAGCGCGATAGGCAAAAAGCTGAAGAGACAGTCCCTTGAGGCAGCCGGCAAATGGAGCGAGACGCTCTCGCAGCTTGACGAGACACTCGGAGGCCTGCGCATCATAAAGGCATTCATTGCAGAGGACAAGATGAAGGCAAGATTCGAGAAGACTTCAAACGAATACAGGGACGCGGTCAACAAAGTGGCTATCCGACAGGCTTCGGCACATCCCGTGAGCGAATTTCTCGGAACGATGATGATAATGCTCGTGCTCTGGTTCGGCGGCACGCTCATCCTCAAGGAGAACTCGCCTATCGACGCGCCTTCATTCATATTCTACATGGTCATCCTCTACAGTGTCCTCAACCCTCTCAAAGAGTTCGCAAAAGCGGGGTACAACATCCCGAGGGGACTCGCATCCATGGAAAGGGTCGACAAGATAATGAAGGCTGAGAACAACATAAAGGAAATAGCCTGCCCTGAGCGCCTTGACGCATTCGAAGACAAGATAGAGTTCAACGGGGTATGCTTCACCTACGAGGACGGCAAGCAGGTGCTCACGGACATCAACATGACTATTCCAAAGGGCAAGACCATCGCCCTGGTTGGACAGTCAGGTTCAGGAAAGTCAACTCTCGTTGACCTGCTTCCACGCTATCGTGACGTATCCAGCGGAAGCATAAAGATAGACGGGAAAGACATAAGGGACTGCAGGATACGCGACGTGAGGTCACTGATAGGAAACGTGAACCAGGAAGCCATCCTGTTCAACGACACTATTTTCAACAACATTGCCTTCGGAGTGGAGAACGCGACCATGGAGCAGGTCATAGCAGCGGCAAAAGTGGCCAATGCCCATGACTTCATAATGGAAAAGGAAGAGGGCTATGACACCAATATCGGTGACAGGGGAGCCAAGCTCTCAGGCGGCCAGAGGCAAAGGATAAGCATTGCCCGCGCAATCCTGAAGAACCCGGCAATCCTCATTCTCGATGAAGCCACTTCCGCCCTTGACACCGAGTCAGAGAAGATAGTGCAGGAGGCACTCGACAGGCTCATGAACTCAAGGACAACCATAGCCATAGCCCACAGGCTGTCAACCATCAGGAATGCGGACATGATATGCGTGCTTCACGAAGGACGCATCGTAGAACGCGGAAAGCATGAGGAACTGATTGCGCTCAACGGCTACTATAAGAAACTGAATGACATGCAGGCCCTGTAAAGGCAGGCGATAAAGGTGCCGGACGGCAGAAGAACCCCTTTTGCCGGAGGTTTTGTGAACACATAAGCTACAATAACCATGGATATAGTCATCACATACGTTGACGGGAATGACCCTGTCTGGCAGAAGGACTATGAAGAATATGCGGCAGTGCCGGCAATGACCAAAAGATACAGGGACTGGGGGACGCTGAAATATCTTCTCAGGGGAATCCAGCAGAAAATGCCATACATAAGGAATGTGTTTCTTGTGGTTTCACATGAGAGCCAGGTCCCTGCATGGGCGGACCGGGATAACCTGAAGATTGTGCTGCACAAGGACATAATACCGCAAGAGCATCTTCCCACATTCAACAGCACTACCATAGAAATGTTCTTGCACAGGATTCCGGGACTGGATGAACAGTTCATATATTTCAACGACGACATGTTTCCGGTAGGAAATTGCGACGAGACCCTATTTTTCAGGGACGGCAAGGCCGTCATGGGATTCTCAAGACATATTCTTGTATCAGGACAATATAAGAAGCATTGCCGCAATTCCGACAGGCTCGCAAGGCAGGCCGCAGGCATGAAGCCTTCTTTCATTTTCGTCCGCCCGCAACACATATGTTCACCGATGCTCAAAAGCAGATGCGAGGAAGTGGCATCAAAGGCCGGGGAGCGCATAGCCAGTTCTTTGTCACGCCTAAGGACGGATAACAACTTGAACCAGTACCTTTTCCTTGACTATATGCTCCACAAGGGCGACATGATTGAGAGCAGGATACCGAAGAAGCACTTTTCACTTGCCGCCGCCGGTGCGGACAGCATATGCAAATTCCTGAGAAAACCGACAAAGGCACTATGCTGCATAAACGATGTTCATTTGAGCGAAAATCTTTTCGTCTCTACAAGAGATGCTCTGCTGGCCGCTTTTGAAGAAATTTTTCCTGAAAAATCAAGATTCGAGAAATGATGAAGATAGATGCTGTCATAACATGGGTTGACGGAGACGACCCGCGCCATATTGCCAAACGCCGCCTCTACGGCACCCCGTCAATGTTCAAAGCCGACGATGTTGCAGGCAGCACAAGGTTTTCTAGTCTCGGGGAGATATTCTGGTGCGTAGCCTCACTCAACAGATTCGCGCCATGGCTCAACAAGATATACATAGTAACTGACGGACAGGACCCCGGACTGGACAAATTCATAAGCAGGACTTTTCCCCAGGGGCACATCCCTATGGAAATCGTAGACCACAAGGTGATTTTCCGCGGATATGAAGACTATCTGCCGTCCTTCAATTCAGTATCCATAGAAACGATGACATGGCGCATTCCAGGACTGGGCGATCATTTCATCGAACTCAACGATGACTTCATGCTCAATGCTCCGGTAACTCCGGAGGAGTTCTTCACATGTGACGGAAAGCCCATATGCTATGCGAAAAGATACAGCGTGGCGTTGACAAGATTCACCAGACTGTTCAAGCACAGGAAAGACGGAAGCAAAAAGGTAACATTCAAGGAACTGATGCTCAATGCAGCCTCCATTGCCGGGTCAAGAAGTTTCTATTTCAGGCTGGGACATACTCCAAGAGCCTTGCGAAGAGACTTCTACGAGAAATATTTCTCGGAACATGACAACCTGACAATAAGAAATATCCGGCACAGGTTCCGTGACCCGGAGCAATTCACTCCACAGGAATTGCAATACCTGACACTCTACAAAAAAGGCGAATGCGTGCACCGCGACCCACATAAAACCCTTTTCTTCCTGCAACCGAAAAAAAAGAAAGGCTATGTCCGGAAAAAAATGGAACGGCTGGAAAAGATGAAAGAATGCAAATTCGTATGCTTCAATTCGATTGACCTTGCATGCGCCCGGGACAGGGAATTGGTGACAACATGGATAGAGAAGCGCCTCGGTATTGACTTGCGGTAATACGGACACGGCCGCTGAGCCGTCAGTCAAGATTCATCCAACGTATGGACTTGTCGCGGCCCCAGTATGAAAGCTGCCGTTTGGCATAATGGCGAGTATTGCGCTGTATCAGCTCGACTGCCCTGTCAAGCGTTGTCACTGGACCGTCCCCAGGAGATGTCGGTCCCCATCCCTCTGCGGAAACAAGGCCGTCCTGCCAGTCGAACCATGCGAAAATCTCCTTATATCCTACAGTCTGCAAAGCCGCCAGGTCACGGAACCCAGCCAATGAACGGACTTCTTCGACCAGACCATCATCAATCATCTGCAGCACTCTCCTGTCAATCCTGTCATAAAGAACCTCACGAGGCCTCACAAGCCCGATTTTCTCGATCTCAAATGGTCTGTTCCTGGATTCGGCGGTCTTGAATGAAGAAAACGGGCGGCCTGTCATAAGACAGACTTCAAGCGCACGCACGACCCTCTGCCCGTTGGCCGTATCAATGGACCTGCAGCTTTCAGGGTCAAGCCCGCGCAATTCCTCAAGCAGAGTCCCGACTCCCTCCTCCTTCAGGCGGGAAGTCAATTCAGCACGCAGCGCAAGGTCGGCTGGCGGAAAGTCGTCAAGGCCGTTCACAAACGCATCTATATAGAAACCGGAACCTCCGGCCATCACAAGCGTGTCATGTCCTTCCGAAAAAAGCCTGTTTACCAGTTCCAGGGCCTCCACCTCATAGCGTCCTGCCGTATAGAGTTCCCGCACAGTATGGGAATGTATGAAATAATGTCTCACGGCAGACAATTGAGACGGGGAAGGAACGGCAGTGCCGATGGACATCTCCCTGTATATCTGGCGCGAGTCGCATGAAATGACAGGTGAGCCATACCTGAGCGCAAGGGAAATGCTGTAATCAGTCTTTCCCACTCCGGTAGGGCCCAACACTATGACAAGCTTCTTAGGCATGCAGGCTACTCGTCGTCATCATCACCGAAGATTTCCTCGGTGTCATCGTCAGCCTCCTCTGCTGCCTCGTCATCATCATCTTCGTAATCCTCGTCATCCGGATCCTTCTTCTTGTCGTCAGGAAGATCCTCAAACGCGACATAGCCGTTCTCGAACTCTATCGGGTTCGGTCCCTTGGTCTCCACCAGAAGAGGATAAATCACATTCGGACGCTGCTCAGCATCGGCTTCGAATGTAACAATCACGCTCTTGACGTTGGTCGTGTCATAGAAATAGATGAAACGGTCCTCGCCTTTCTTATGGCACTCGCCGACCGTGACGGCATCAATCGTACCCGAGCCGAGGTCAAATATGCCATACCTCGCAGACACCTCGCCATCAGGCCCGAAAGCCTTGAAAAGCACAAGCTGGTCCTGAGGAAAATCCATGTCAGCCCTCATCTGCTTGTGGAAACTATAAAGTGAAGCGCTGTCCTTTACTTCATAAACGCGCGCAAATCCCTTGAGTCCGGGAAGTGAAACTCTATATTTCAGTATCATAGAAAGTTAGAATTGAATCTGGTTAAAAAATGCCTCCACCGGCGGCAGAAGCGAGGCCAAAGGTAGCAATTTTTTCCTTGAGCGGATAAAAAAAATTTCCGAATGGCGCGAAAAAACGCTACTTTTGATTCCCGATATGGACAACCCTAAGATCCAGGATTCATACAGGAGCATAGCCTCAGAATCGAGAGGCCTGTTCAAGGACAATGGAAGCAGATTCATTGCCCACGCCTATCCCGTTGAAACAGAAGAAGAAGTCAAGCAGATTGTAGCGTCCCTCAAAAAGGAATACTACGATGCGCGGCATCATTGCTATGCCTACAGGCTCGGGCACACGGGAGAAAAGTTCAGGGCCAGCGATGACGGAGAGCCATCCGGCTCGTCAGGAAGACCGATTCTCGGGCAAATTGATTCGAACGGCCTGAGCGACATCCTGATTGTGGTGGTAAGGTATTTCGGCGGCATAAAGCTCGGGATCCCCGGGCTCATAAGAGCCTACAAGACATCTTCTGCAGATGCGATATCCAATGCACAGATAATAACAAAAATAGCCTCCAGGCACTACAGGGTAACATTCGGCTACCTCAGTATGAACAATGTGATGAAGGTGTTCAAAGACCTCGGCCTGGAGCAGAAAAACCAGAAATTCGACATGGAATGCAGCATAGACACCCCGGTGCGCCTTTCCCATGAGGATGATTTCCTCAAAAGGATAAGGGACACGGAGGGCTGCGACGCGGTATTGATTGAATAAAAACGCCCTTGCGGCAATGCAATGATACAGATATGAGAAAAAGCTTGATTTCTATCCAGGATTTCAGCAAAGAAGAAATCCTGCACGTCTTGGAGACAGCCAAGGAGTTCGAAAAGAACAAAGAGCAGAAATTCCTCGAGGGGAAGGTCATCGGAAGCCTTTTCTTCGAGCCCTCGACAAGGACACGCCTGAGCTTCGAAACCGCGGTCAACAGGCTCGGCGCCAAGGTCATCGGATTCTCCGATGCCTCCAACACAAGCCAGAGCAAAGGTGAGACGCTGAAGGACACCATCAAGATGGTATCCAACTATGTTGACATGATAATCATGAGGCATCCGCTCGAAGGAAGCTCCCGCTATGCCTCGGAAGTGGCGTCAGTACCGGTAGTGAATGCTGGAGACGGAGCCAACCAGCATCCGTCCCAGACTCTCCTTGACCTGTATTCCATATTGCAGACCCAGGGAACGCTCGAGAATCTGACAATAAACATGGTCGGTGACCTCAAATACGGCAGGACTACCCACTCTCTGCTTCAGGCGATGTCACACTTCAATCCGAAATTCATTTTCACCGCGCCTGAGGAGCTGAAAATGCCGAAAGAGTACAAGGATTTCCTTGACGCGAAAGGGATTGAGTACATCGAGACAGCCGACATGGAAGAGCACATTGACGACTGCGACATCCTTTATATGACCCGCGTGCAGCAGGAAAGGTTCACAGACCTGATGGAATACGAACGTGTAAAGGACGTATATCGCCTCAAGGCTTCCATGCTCGCCGGAGCAAAGCCGGACATGAAGATACTTCACCCGCTCCCGCGCGTGAATGAAATAGACCAGGATGTCGATGACACTCCTAACGCATATTACTTCAAGCAGGCGGAAAACGGCCTCTACATAAGGATGGCAATCATTTCATATTTATTGGGTTATCGCTAAAAAAGAACATCATGACAAGAAAAGAACTGGTAGTCAGCGCACTGGAGAACGGCACCGTGCTTGACCATATCCCGGCAGAGAATGTTTACAAGGCCCTGGACATCCTCAACCTCAAGGGAATATCCAATCAGATAACAATCGGAATCAATCTCAACAGCGGCTATTTCGGCAAGAAAGGCATCATAAAGATTGCCGGCAAATTCTTCGAGGACGACGAACTGAACAAGCTGGCGCTGATAGCTCCCAAAGCTACGGTCAATGTAATCCGTGACTTCAAGGTCGTCGAAAAGAAAAAGCTGGTTATGCCTCATGAAATAACAGGGATAGCAAGATGCAAAAACCCTAAGTGCATAACCAATCACCAGCCTGTCAAGACAAGGTTCACCACAATGGAAGAGAATAACGAAATATCACTAATTTGCCACTATTGCGAAAAAATCACAGACACAAAGAGCATTTTCTAAAATAAATCGTTACCTTTATCAGCACTTTTGATTATAAATTAAAATATCAGAAATGAAAAAAGTCCATAATTTCACTGCCGGCCCTTGCATTCTGCCGCAGCAAGCCATAGACAACGCCATAGAGGCATTGAAAGACTTCAAGAACACCGGCATTCCGGTGATATCCATCTCGCACAGGACAAAAGAATGGGAGTCTGTAATGGACGAGTGCCGTTCCCTCTGGAAAGAGCTGCTGAACATCCCCGACACGCATGAAGTCGTGTTTTTCGGAGGAGGAGCAAGCATGGGCTTCCTTTTGGCTGCCATGAACTTCCTCGAAAACAAGGCCGGATACCTGGAGACAGGAGTCTGGGCCAAGAAGGCTCTCAAGGAAGCCAAAGGACTTGGAAACGCATACGCCGTAGCCTCATCTTCGGACACGACATACAGCTACATTCCGAAGGGATATGAGATTCCGGCCGACCTTGACTATTTCCATATCACCACCAACAACACCATCTACGGTACGGAGATTCATGAAGACATGGACTGTCCGGTGCCCCTTATTGCGGACATGTCATCCGACATAATGAGCCGTCCTGTTGATGTCAGCAAATACGCGCTGATATACGGCGGAGCGCAGAAGAATGTCGGTCCTGCGGGAGTCACTTTCGCCATTGTACGCAAGGACGCCCTCGGCAAGGTAAGCAGATATATCCCTACAATACTCGACTTCCGCACTCTGATAGACGGGGCATCCATGTTCAACACGCCTCCGGTATTCCCTATATTTGTGATGAACGAGACCCTCAAATGGCTCAAGGAGAACGGAGGAGTCGAGGCAATACACAAAATCAACATGCAGAAAGCCAAGCTGCTTTACGGGGAGATTGACAGGAACTCCATGTTCAGGGGAACATCCGCCGTTGAAGACCGCTCTATCATGAACGTATGCTTCGTAATGGCTGAGGGGCGCGAGAACCTTCAGGACGAGTTCATGGCTTTCGCAAAGGAAAGGGGCATGACAGGAATCAAGGGGCACAGGTCCGTAGGAGGATTCCGCGCATCCATCTATAATGCCTGCCCTTTGGAAAGCGTACAGGCTCTTGTAGATTGCATGAGAGAATTTGAAGAACTGAAAAAATAAAATCTGGAAGTAATGAAAATACTTGTCGCTACAGAAAAGCCGTTTGCAGCAGCGGCGGTGAACGGAATCAAGGAAATAGCGGCAGCCTCAGGACATGAGGTCGCCCTTCTCGAAAAATATACGGAAAAGGAGCAGCTGCTTGCCGCTGTCGCAGACGCGGATGCCATGATTGTCCGCTCCGACAAAGTGACGGCAGAAGTCATTGCAGCCGCGCCAAAACTCAAGATAGTAGTGCGCGCCGGAGCAGGCTATGACAACCTGGACCTTGCCGCATGCACGGAAAGGGGCATCGTGGCAATGAACACACCGGGCCAGAACGCGAATGCAGTAGCCGAACTTGCCCTTGCACTCATGATATTCATGTCACGCAACCAGTTCAATCCGGGTACAGGCTCGGAAATCAGCGGCAAGCGCCTCGGAATACAGGCTTACGGAAACGTCGGCAGGTTAGTGGCGGAAAAAGCCAAGGCATTGGGGCTTTCAGTGACAGCATTTGACCCTTTCGTTCCTGCGGAAAGAATGCAGGAAGACGGCGTAGTGCCGGCGGAATCACTTGAGAAGATGTATTCGGAGTGCGATTTCATATCGCTCCATATTCCGGCAACCCCGCAGACCATAGCCTCAATCGGCTATGACCTCATATCAAGGATGCCTAAAGGAGGATGCCTGCTCAACACTGCGCGCAAGGAAGTCATAAATGAGGCCGAGCTTGTGAAAGTCCTTGAAGACAGGCCTGACATCAAATACGTAGCAGATGTGGCACCGGCATGCCAGCAGGAACTGAGCGAGAAATTCGGAAGGCAAGTGTTTGCCACCCCGAAAAAAATGGGAGCGGAGACCGCGGAAGCCAACATCAATGCAGGAATCGCGGCGGCAAGGCAGATAGCGGCATATTTCTCCGCTGGCTGCACGAAGTTCCAGCTGAACAAATGACAGGGAGCATTTTAAACACAAGACACGAAACATGGTAAGAATAAAACCTTTTGCGGCGGTCCGCCCGCCAAAGCAGCATGTCAAGGAAGTGGCTGCAAGACCTTATGACGTGCTCAATTCAGCTGAGGCCAAGACAGAGGCTTCCGAGAAGTCCCTCCTCCATATCACAAAGCCGGAGATTGATTTCGACCCTATCATTGACGAGCACAGTGACGAGGCCTACTCAAAGGCTGTCGAGAATTTCAGGAAATGGCAGGATAACGGATGGCTCGTGCAGGACGACAGGCCGTATTACTATGTATATGCCCAGACAATGGACGGAAGAACACAGTACGGCCTTGTTGTATGCGCACATACGGACGATTATGCAGAAGGCAAAATAAAGAAGCATGAGCTTACACGCAAGGACAAGGAAGACGACAGGATGATTCATGTGCGCATACAGGATGCCAACATAGAGCCTGTATTCTTCTCATATCCGGACAATGCGGAAATTGATTCAATTGTGGCCAAGTACGTATCCCGTGAGCCGGAGTACGATTTTGTTGCCGAGGACGGCTTCGGACATCACTTCTGGGTAATAGACAGCCCGCAGGACATAGACAGGATAACTGAAATATTCGCAGGAATACCGGCATTCTATGTGGCAGACGGACATCACCGGACGGCAGCGGCGGCCAGGGTCGGAGCGGAAAAGCGCCAGAACAATCCCGCCCACACAGGAGAAGAAGAATACAACTGGTTCATGACAGTGGCTTTCCCGGATAGCCAGTTGAAAATCATTGACTATAACCGCGTTGTGCGTGATCTTAACGGCCTTGCTCCCCGGCAGTTGGTAGAGGCCCTCGGAGAAGATTTCGAAGTTATGAAAAAGGGAAAGGAAATCTACAAGCCGGCCAAGCTCCATGAGTTCTCGATGTATCTTGACGGAGAATGGTATTCCCTCACAGCCAAGGAGGGACGCTATGATGACAATGACCCGATAGGAGTGCTCGATGTCACGATACTTTCAGGTCTCGTGCTTGACAAGCTGCTCGGAATCAAGGATCTGCGCACGGACAAGAGGATAGATTTCGTAGGCGGAATACGCGGACTGGGCGAGCTTTCGCGCCGTGTTGACAGCGGAGAGATGGCGGTGGCTTTCGCTTTGTATCCGGTATCAATGAAACAGCTAACAGACATCGCTGACTCCGGCAACATCATGCCTCCAAAGACGACATGGTTCGAACCGAAGCTCCGCAGCGGGCTTGCCATCCACAAGCTTTCATGACCAAGCCGATTCTGAGACTGACGCAATGAGGCTGACTAAAAAGTACGGGTGTGCAGGAAAACGCACACCCGTAATCGTGTAACATATGCTATGTCAACAATTTGCGATTCTTGCCTGTCGCAAAACATCAGGCCATAGTACCTCCTACGATATCCAGAAGCTCCGCTGTAATCTGCTGCTGCCGTCCCTTGTTATACGCCAAGGTCAGCTCATCTATAAGATCCTTGGCATTGTCAGAGGCAACCTGCATTGCGACTGTCCTGGCCGCATGCTCCGCTGCATTGGCATCCAGCATGACCGTGTACATCTTGAGCATCAGAACCTTCGGGAGCAGACTTTTCACAAGCGATATCGGGTCCGGTTCGAGTATATAGTCCGCCGCCTCGGCGTCTTCGTCATACTCATGCAGTGCAAGCGGCAGATAGTTCTCACGGACAGAAGGCTGTGAACCCGTAGAAGCAAAATGGTTATAAACCATTATTATATGTGACACTTCCCCCGCAGCAAAACTGTCCACCAAATCCGAAGCAAGGTCTGAAGCACCGGCATAAGACGGCTTGTCCGCCATCTGGGGATACTCCGCCTTTGGACACATCCCGGCTTTCCTTGCGGCATCGGCAATCTTGCGCCCCACTGCATAGACGTCAATGTCATCGGCATCATAGCCGCGCTCCTCAAGCTCTCCAACTGTCTTATTGAACAGCTTTGTCACATTGGCATTGAATGCTCCGCACAAAGATGAATTTGAAGAAAACGCGACTATGGCCACACGGCGCACTCCTGGCTTTGCCGGCAGTGCATCATGCGAAACATCCTGCAGCACAATGGGATGATGGTCACCATGAGCACCGAATCCCAGCTCATCGTGCAAGGCCTTGCGCATATCGTCATCCTGCAGCATGCCCGCAAGAATCCTGTGCAGCTTAAGTTCATACTGCAGTTTTCCTCCTATAGCAGTCTGGGCACGATGCAACTTGGCAGAAGACACCATCTTCATGGCAGAAGTCATCTTCAGCGTGTTCTTCACGGAAGCAATCCTGGTCTTTATCTCTTTCAGCGAAGCCATACTACAACATTCCAGCAACAATTGAGGCCGCTTCCTTTTCTATTATCCCGAAAATCTCAGGGTCAACACGGCCCTCCGAAAGCGGAACCAGCACATCATCCTTATGGAAAGCCCTCATCTTGCTGATGAAAGCCACACTGAAATCATCGACAAGCTCTATCGGAAGGTCTTTCAGAAGCCCTTTTGTTCCGCAATACAGCAGAGCGACCTGTTCACCGGCCGGCACTGGGGAATACTGGGGCTGCACCAGAAGCCTGTTGTTCTTGCGGCCCTTGTCAAGAGCCATCGCGGTAATCGGGTCAAGGTCACTGCTGAACTTGGAGAACGCCTCAAGCTCACGATACTGTGCCTGGTCAATTTTCAAGGTTCCCGCAACTTTCTTCATGCTCTTTATCTGGGCGCTGCCACCGACCCTGGAAACCGATATTCCGACATTCACGGCCGGACGGAAACCCTGGTTGAAAAGGTCCGCCTCAAGGAAAATCTGTCCGTCGGTAATCGAAATCACATTGGTAGGGATATATGCGGATACATCTCCAGCCTGGGTCTCAATTATAGGCAATGCTGTGAGCGAGCCGCCAGCCCTGACTTTTCCGCGCAACGGCTCAGGAAGGTCATTCATATTCTCAGCCACTTCCTGCTGGGAAATAATCTTGGCCGCACGCTCGAGAAGTCTTGAATGCAGATAGAATATGTCTCCAGGATAAGCTTCACGGCCGGAAGGACGGCGCAAAATGAGGGATACCTCACGATATGCCACAGCCTGCTTCGACAGGTCATCATATACCACAAGCGCATGACGTCCCGTATCACGGAAATATTCCCCGACAGCCGCACCCGCAAATGGCGCATAATACTGAAGGGCCGCAGGATCAGCTGCTGTGGCAGCCACCACGACCGTATAGTCCATGGCCCCGCGTTCCTTAAGGGTATTGACAATATTGGCTACAGTCGAGCCTTTCTGCCCTATGGCGACATAGATGCAATAGACAGGTTCCCCTGCCAGATAAGCCTCACGCTGATTCAATATGGCATCTATCGCTATGGCAGTCTTTCCTGTCTGGCGGTCACCGATGATAAGCTCCCTCTGTCCCCTTCCTATCGGAATCATGGCATCTATGGCCTTTATTCCTGTCTGAAGCGGCTCTGTAACAGGCTGCCTGTAGATAACGCCCGGTGCCTTCCTCTCAAGAGGCATAGTGAACAATTCACCTTCAATGCGTCCCTTTCCGTCCAAAGGTTCTCCCAACGGGTTCACGACCCTTCCGACAATGCCTTCCCCCACATCTATCGAGGCTATCTTCCCGGTGCTCCTGACTCTCATGCCCTCCTTTACCTTTTCGGTAGGCCCAAGCAACACCGCTCCGACATTGTCTTCCTCAAGATTCATCACTACGGCCTTGACGCCTTCTTCAAATTCCAGCAGCTCACCGGCCTCAGCATTGAGCAGCCCGTATATCCTAGCCACTCCGTCGCTGACCTGCAGGACAGTTCCGACTTCCTCAAAATGAAGTCCCATATCTATATCCCTGAGCTGGGCAAGCAGCACATCCGAAATTTCACTCGGGCGTATCTGTTCTGACATAATCCTTTATCGTTAATCTATTCATACAAAGCCCGCAGACCATGCTGCAAGGCATACCCCGTCTCAGACAAGACGGCTGTTCTCTTCCACAAGTTCTTTTCTGAGCCTGTCAAGACGGCCTCTGGCACTTGCATCAAGCCGGTACCCGTCCATCTCAAAGACAAAACCGCCTATTATGGACGGGTCTGTCTTATGGTCCAGGACAACATGGGCACCTGTCCTTTCGCTGAGCAGCGACTCAATCTTTTCGGCAAGAAAGACGACAGGAACCGCCGTCACAAGATGCCCTGCACGGATATTTCTCTCCTTGCGGTACATATTGATGAAAGACAGCATAATCCTCAGCAGATACTCCATGCGGCCGTTCTTGCGGACAAGTTCCAAAAACTTCACAAGGCCCTCATCCAAAGGCTCGTCAAGAGCAGACTCCATCAGGGAAAGCTTCTTGTCAAAAGAAAGTGCCTGATGCTTCAGCAGCATCTCGCCAAGCATAGGGACTCCACGGATATACTCAACCAGGCGCACGGCCTGTCCGTAAATCCGGCAGTCAGAACCTCTCTGATCCGCATATCCCAACAAAGCGCGGGCATATCTCGCGGCAATAACTCCTGTATTCATAATCCGCCCTACGACTGAAGCCTCGGGATTTCCTCGAGCATCTTTCCCAAAAATTCATTCTGTCCCTCTTCGGAAGCAAGCTCTTTCTTCACGACCTCCCCGGCGATTTCCAGAGAAATTCTGGCAACCTCCCTGCGCACATCCCTCAGAGCGGCCTCCTTCTCCTCACGTATTCTTTCACGGGCCTCTTCCAAAAGCTTTCCAGCCTGCTCCGCGGCCTGCATCTGAGCACCGGCAATAAGCCGGTCACGCTCAGCTGCCGCATCCTGAAGGATGCGTGCGTGCTCCGCACGCGCCCGCTCCATCATCTCCTCTTGTTCCTTTGCCAGACCAGCCAGCGACTCCTCCGCCTCACGTGCGGACTTGAGAGCCTCATCAATCCTGCGGGTACGCTTCTCGACCATCCCCGTTATCACCGGGAAGCCGAATTTGGCAAGGATGAAAAAGACAATTGCGAATATCACGGTCATCCAGAACAGGAGACCGCTGTCGGGCAACATCAGATTCATCGCACTACTTTACGACAATGGCCAGCAGACAGGCAATGATTGCAAAGAGACATGCACCCTCCACAAGGGCACCGATGATAAGCATGCTGGTACGGACATTACCGGCAGCCTCAGGCTGGCGGGCAATGGCCTCCATGGCAGACTGGCCGATTTTTCCGATTCCGTATGCCGCTGCAATCGCTGCGACAGCTGCACCAGCGGCACCTGCCACTTTTCCCCAAATGGCCGCCCCGGCAGCCTGCAATAAAACTGTAGATAATAACATGACTTTATAAATTTAGTTTCCGGCCGCCAAACTCACGGCCAAATAATATTTTCAATCCGCATGCTCCTCCTGCCGCGACATCCCGATGAAGACGGCGGAGAGCATTGTAAACACATATGCCTGTATGAATGCCACAAGCAGTTCCAGACAATCCATGAATACCCCGAAAAGCATCGTGAAGAAAGTCATCGGCCCGTTTATTACCGGCCCGAGCTTCACGGTCACGAAAATGACAGACACAAGACCGAGAATCATGGCATGCCCGGCAAGTATATTTGCAAACAGCCTGACCATCAATGAGAACGGCTTTGCTATAAGCCCGAAAATCTCAATCACCTGCATAATAGGTATCGGGAACTTCAGGAACATCGGCACATCAGGCCACAGTATTTCTTTCCAATAATGCCTGTTGCCGAACACATTCACGGCAATGAAAGTGCACATCGCAAGCACAAAAGTAACGGCAATGTTGCCCGTCACATTGGCCCCTCCCGGGAAAAACGGCACGATACCGAGCAGATTGTTCAGCAATATGAAGAAAAACACAGTCAGCAGATACGGAGCATATCTTCTGTAATCCTTCCCGATATTCTCCTTTATAACAGAGTCGTTCACCATCATTATCAGAGGTTCCATGGCGGCAGCCAACCCGGACGGGGCCTCGTTCTCTGCATCATTTTTCCGGTACCACCTTGCGCAAAGCAGCACAAGGGCAAGAAGCAGGGCACTGGCAATCATCAGGGAGCACACGTTCTTCGTTATGGATATGTCAAACGGACGCATGATTTCACCGTCAGAGCCAAGCTCCACAATCTTCCCTTCATAAGGTCCTTCCTCTGCAATGAAAAAGCCCTCATATACGTGCCCATGGGCAATTTCAGATGACATGAACACATGCCATCCACCGCTTCCCCGCACAATGCAAGGCAACGGAACCGATACGTGCTTCCCGTTCCAGTCCGTAATGTGCCATCCGTATGAATCACCTATATGGGAAAACAGCAGGTGTGCGACATCCACACTGTCATCGTCAGCATCCCCGGCAAAAGCTGCCGGACTGGATGCACCCCAAAGGAAGATAGCAAGAAAAAGCGATATGATTCCCGGCATTCTCATAGCTCCGCACATATTGTAACCTTGTCATCACAGATTTCCACAAAGCCTGAAACTATATGGATACTTCCGCCTACACCTCCGCTCATATAGGTCACGTCTCCCTCTTCCAAAGAAGATATCAGGGGAGCATGCCCCTTGAGCACCATGAAGCGTCCCTTTGTGGCAGGCAGCGAAACCTTGCTTACCTGAGCCTCAATCAAGACCTTTTCAGGCGTGAGTATCTCCATGAATATGTTGTCTCCCCCTTTCACTACGCAAGATTCATTGAAGCCAACATCTCCTCACCCTTCCTTATCGCCTCCTCTATAGGACCGACATTAAGGAAAGCCTGCTCAGGAATGTCATCGACCTCCCCGTCCAGAATCATCTTGAAGCCGCGCACGGTATCCTCGATAGGGACCATTACACCCGGCACTCCGGTAAACTGCTCCGCAACGGCAAAAGGCTGCGACAGGAAGCGCTGAACCTTTCGTGCACGATTGACAGTAAGCCTGTCCTCATCCGAAAGTTCGTCCATGCCGAGAATGGATATGATATCCTGAAGTTCCTTGTTCCTCTGAAGAATCTGCTTGACCCTCTGAGCAGTAGCATAGTGATCCTCACCGACCACATTCGGATCAAGAATCCTTGAAGTAGACTCAAGAGGGTCAACTGCAGGATATATTCCCAGCTCGGCAATTTTGCGGCTGAGCACCGTAGTGGCGTCAAGATGGCTGAAAGTCGTTGCAGGAGCAGGGTCTGTAAGGTCGTCGGCAGGAACATACACAGCCTGTACGGATGTGATGGAGCCGTTTTTCGTAGATGTGATTCTCTCCTGCATCTGCCCCATCTCTGTAGCCAGGGTCGGCTGGTATCCCACTGCGGAAGGCATGCGCCCGAGCAGAGCCGAGACCTCAGAGCCGGCCTGCGTGAAACGGAAGATGTTGTCTATGAAGAACAGGATGTCCTTAGGACCGCCTGCATCAGAACTGTCACGGAAAGACTCGGCAAGGGTAAGTCCGGAAAGAGCGACGGAAGACCTCGCTCCAGGAGGCTCGTTCATCTGACCGAAAACCATGGCTACCTGAGATTCCGCGACCTTGCCGTAATCCACTTTAGACAAGTCCCAATGCCCTTCCTCCATGCTGCGGAGAAACTCCTCACCGTAATTGATGACACCGGACTCTATCATCTCACGCAGCAGGTCATTGCCTTCCCTGGTACGCTCACCGACTCCGGCAAAGACAGAGAAGCCGTTATGCTTTTTCGCGATATTGTTTATAAGTTCCTTAATCAGGACAGTCTTGCCGACTCCGGCACCGCCGAAAAGTCCGATTTTACCTCCCTTGAGATACGGCTCGAGCAAATCTATCACCTTAATTCCCGTGAAAAGCACTTCCTGGGAAGTAGCCAAATCCTCAAAGCGGGGAGGTTCCCGGTGTATCGGAAAAGCTCCATGCATCTGGAGTTCTTTCATTCCGTCAATGGCCTCTCCTGTGACATTCATCACTCGCCCGCGGATCTGCCCGCCGACAGGCATCATTATGGGAGAGCCTGTGGAAATGACTTCCATCCCACGGCTAAGGCCGTCAGTGGAATCCATGGCCACCGTCCTGACGGTATCCTCACCAATGTGCTGCTGGACTTCAAGTACAAGATTTCTGCCGTTTCCTCGATTTACGGACAATGCTTCATGAATAGATGGAATCTGCCCCTGAGTGTCTTCTGACAAGTCGAAATGAACATCAACTACAGGGCCGATAACCTGAGATATATTTCCTTTGATTCCCATTGCGCGAAGATAATAAAAAAGTGGTGTCCTGCAAAAATATAGTGCTATGAAACAGATATTTAAGACATATTGAGATACTTATGGGTCTCCGGTATTTCACGATATGAGCATCCGTACTTCAAGATAGGGCAAAACGGAGCAAGCTGAATAGACAGGGAACCCATTTTACATTGAACCAGTACATTTAGCAAAAACGGTTTAAGAATCAGCCCAAATTTTTACAGAATCGCCCTGGAATATAATTCCGTTTAAGAATCGCGCGACATTTTTACCGTTTTCTATTTTCTGTTTTCCTATGCATCTCATCAGGCGTGCATGAATAGGCTTCCCGAAATGTCCACACAGTTCGTAGAGCATAAATAACTATCTGTCATTTTTTTGCAGGAATGTGATTCCCTTGTTCAGGGGAATCGATTTTCAGAAAAATACTGAATGTCACACTGTTATGTTCCACGGCTGGTTGCATAACCTGAAAATACTCCGGCAAACTGCTCAAAGCATGCCGCGCGAGACACGTCAAAGGGCATGTGACTCATGCTTTATGCCGGTCGGCACAAAATCAAAAAATCTGAATCTTATGTCGAGCCACGATTTTAAAATCAGACAAGGATTTTTTCTTTGAAGCAGTACGCTTAAAAAAACGGGAGCGACATACTAATGCCGTTCCCGCTCTCCCACTTCCGGCAGATCTGGCCGGATTTATTTCTGGTGATTCCTTTTGCAGGAATTGTCAATGAGACGGTCGAGTGAGAATTGTCCCGGACCGCTGGCATACATGATAATCAGCACGACCATATAGACAAAAGCAAGCTCACCTCCAAGTTCAAAACTTGCGCGATGCACTCCAAAGAAAGCCACAGCCATCGCAAGTATCATAGGAATTGTGAAAATACGGAACAGGCAGCCTGTGATGAAGAATATTGAACAGAAGAATTCTGCAAAAATCGTAAGCATCAACGTTGCCTCACTTCCGATTCCTATAGGGTCCGCATAGCCGGCCACCAAATAAGAATAATCAAGCATCTTCGTAAGTCCATGATAAAGCATCAGACTTCCGAAAAGCACTCTGAAAGCCAATAGAAACGCGGAAAATGTGCGTTCATTGGCATAGCGGGGAAATAAGAATTTGTTCATAACTGTTCGTTTTTTATTAGTCCCGGACAGTATTTCAAATATGATTCCAAACCGAATAAAGCAAAGAATAATCCTATACGGTACTGCGAAGATGGAGGGTGTGAATAAAAACAAAGACTCCTGTCCAGTTGAGATGATCTCAAGAGGACAGGAGTCCGA
>ERZ778516.73-NODE-73-length-82991-cov-14.920191_pt1 | contig 82991 bp, 97 predicted proteins | sample MGYA00510342_ERZ778516 | MGnify/ENA primary metagenome ERZ778516 (study PRJEB29527, sample SAMN07138961) | mouse gut metagenome | material: feces | host: mouse | place: China:Nanjing | collected 2016-01-25 ...
ATATCAGCTATTAATAAGCTAAGTGCGTATGGGGCAGAAGGAGAGTTTAAAATAGAATAGAGTTAAAAACCGCTATCGCATTTATCATTAGCAGAAGCATTTACGCACAATGCTTATCCACACTTACAAAGCAAAGATTCTAAGGTAGAGAATCGAGTATATGATGGCTACGCTGTTGCAATATATTTGTCGCATTTGTAGGAGTGCAATACAAAAGAATGGGAGGAAGCGATAACCAATACACTAAGAGGAGAATTTAAGGATAAAGGGGTGGGGTATAAAACTATAAGCCTACCTTAAAGTTTGCTAACATAGAATCTTATTTAAATTTTATCCATTAAGCACCATAAGGAAACAAAATGTTTAGAGAAATAAGAAGAATATTAGGAAAATTAAGACGAAAAATAAATAGCTATTGCTTTGAGACAAAGCTCTATCTTTTTCATCGCAATAAACAAAATATTTTAACTGGGGGGGGGGATAGAACAGAGAAATCCACAATTAATCATTTCACTTACCTCCTATCCTAAACGCAATCACATACTCCACCACACGCTTTATTCACTATTCACACAAAATTTAAAACCCAATAAAATCATTCTCTACCTTACCACGCAAGAATATCCGCAACATGAAGCTAATTTGCCCGATAAGTTTCTCGCATTCCAACACAAAGGCTTAGAAATCAAATGGGTCAAAGAAAATTTTAAGCCCTATAAGAAGCTTGTCTATGCTTTGCAAGATTTTCCTCGTGACATCATCGTAACCGCCGATGATGATACCATATATCCGTCATATTGGCTAGAGCGGCTTTATCACGCTTACACACAAGCCCCACAATACATTCACGCCCACCGCGTCCATAAGATAAGCCTTGATAAGCATAATCAGCCCCTTCCCTATAATGATTGGGAATCTTGCATTGATTTTAGGCATACTACCCCTTCGTTTTTGCACTTTTTTACTGGCGTTGGCGGGGTGCTTTACCCTCCGCATAGCTTAGGCACACAAGCCCTAGATTCTAAAACATTTATGGGGCTTTGCCCTACGGGTGATGATATTTGGTTTTGGGCAATGGCGGTATGCAATGATGTGAAATGTAATGCCGTGGAAAATAATATTAGGGAAATAAGCAGTTTTGAATGCGAGGGCAACCCCTATGGTATATCAATCTCACGCAAGGACAAAATGATATTCAACTCCAAAATATACTAACACGCTTTCCACAAGTGAAAGAAAAGATCGTGCTTGAAAACAATTTAAGAAAAAATACCTGCAAAAGCCCATAACCCTTATATTTTAAGAGTACTAACTTTATCCTTGCAATATTCTGCAAAAACTACATAAAACATTCAATACATTTTGTGTTTAACTTCACCTCTACAATACCACGCACAGAGTTAATACAAAAAATTCTACTTGCCTTTTTAAGATGCTTAAGATACAAATTTTTCTCCCTGATACACCCATTATCTAAAAGCACTGCACGTAGCGTCCCTCCAAGTAGTCCATTTTGAATCCTAGGTGTATAGTATCTCCCCTCTATCTCACATAAAACATTGCTCCTGCTACCCTCACTCACAAAACCCTTTTTGTTACAATACAGCATATCGAATATCTTATGTTCTTTAATCAGCTCCTGCGCATTGGCAAAATGTGCGCGCTGCGTGGTTTTATGATATATCAAAGGATTATGCTTATCTATATTTTGAGATGATACAAGCAGGGTATGTGAGGCAATATCATCTAGTGGCGATATGCTAAGATTCAATACACCATCACGTGATAAAGTAAGTCTCACTATGCAACGTTTATAGGGCAAGGGCATTTGCAAGAATTCAAACAAAAAGTGCGCCCTCCCCCATAGCCTATCCTCACCATCAAAGCAAATATAGCTATAACGTGTGATAAAATCATCGCTAATATTCGTCTCACTAGGTGAAACAACTGCACATAACCTTTGTATAAGCTTAGATTCAAAGCCCAAATCACAGGCGCTCTTATACATACGATTTAAATGCTGCGCAAGGAGAAAAATATGTCCCTCATCATAAAGCATTGTCTCAAAAAGTGCATAATCCTCTTTAGCAGATAAAAAGCGGCTTTTTAATGCAAGCTCAGCATATTCCTCCTCACAGACAGAATCCCACACTACCCCACTTCCCACGCCATAGTGATAGCAAGATTCACTAGAGTGCTTAAAAAGCGTGCGAATAGGCACGCACAAAGATGTATCTTTAGCAGAAATCACGCCTAAAGCACCACAATACACACCTCTCAAACGAGATTCTAAGCTATGGATAATCTCCATTGTCTTAAGCTTAGGTGCACCACTGATAGAGCCACAGGGGAAAAGGGCTTGGAATATCTCACGTATACAAATATGGGCTAATCGCCCTTGTAATGTAGAAACCATTTGATGAAGACTAGGATAGCTATGAATAGCACAAAGCTCCTTCACACGCAAAGAATGGGGTTTGATAATCTTGCTTAAATCATTGCGGAGTAAATCCACTATCATTATGTTTTCACTGCGATTTTTGCTATCGGCCTGTAATCGCCCTTTAAGCTCTCTATCCTCGCCGCCCTTGCCTCTTTTTATCGTCCCTTTCATCGGTTGCGCGGTAATAGTGTGATTTTTCACCTTAAAAAATAGCTCAGGCGAAAAACATAGAATCTCCATAAATACATTTTTCATATAAGCTTTATAGGTGGTATTTTGATGGGAAAGGAGCTGCTTAAAAAGATGTTTAGGTTTAGTGGGGGAATGCAGCAATATTTCTTGCGTAAAATTGACTTGATAGCTATCGCCCTTGTGAATATGGTTTTTTATCACTTGAAAACCTTGCGTATATGCTTTAGAATCTAATCCCTTAACAATATGCAAAGAGGGTTTTGTATGCGTATGTAAGAATTTAAATTTTTTACGTTTTTTAAAAAGTGTGAAATAAAGCAAAGGAGAAGTATAGGAAACTGATTGATGAAGCTGTATTATAGCTTTATGCAGGTGTTCATAAGCCCCAAGTTTATAAGTGCTTAGCAAAACCCCTGCTTCATACGTAATATAGCCTACAAAATAACCTTTGTTTTGAGAGTTAAGAAATATATCTATAGAATCTAACGCACTCAAAACACCCTTTATATCAAAAGCTATAAGCTTTCTTAAAGGTTTTTTATATGTATAAGAACCATAAACCACCATTGTATAACAAGCGATTTTAACATTTAAGGAGAGCCGCTCCTAAATTCTATATAAATTCAATAATCGCCATTTGTGAGGCATCACCCCTACGGAGACGAGTGCGTTGAATTCTTGTATATCCACCATTGCGTCCATTATATTGAGGGGCTATTTCTGTTACAAGTTTTTTAGTCGCCCTCTTTTCTTGCAAATGCGCAAATACATAGCGATGTGCGTTTAAATCACCACTACGCGCTACACTCACAAGCTTTTCAATATAACTTTGCAATTCCTTTGCCTTAAATACACCTGTCTCAATTTTATTGTAAGTAATAAGCGCAATGGCAAGATTTTTTAATAACGCCTTGCGATGAGCAGATGTGCGTCCTAATTTCCTATATCCGTGTCTATGTCTCATCTAGCTCTCCTTGTCTTAATTATTTCTCATCTTAGCCAACTTGCGATTGAGTAGCTGTAAAATATCTTCGGCAATTTCTCCACCCACAGAATAACCAAGCTCTTCTAGCTTTTCTGCAATTTCTTCGTAAGACTTTTTACCCATATTTTTGATATTTTTAAGCTCATTCTCACTCATAATCACTAATTCACCCACATACTCTAAGCCTGATCTATCAAGGCAGTTAAAGCAACGCGCGCTTAAGTTTAATGTATCAATCTTAATCATTAATGTTTTAAGCTCACCAGAATCTTCAGCAATATTTTTTGCATTATTGCTTGTTTCACTTAAATCTACACCAAAAATACTCATTTGCTTATGCATAATGGCTATAGCCTCGTTAAATGCAGTAAGTGGCTCAATTTGCCCGTCTGTCTCAATATCAAATATGATTTTTTCATAATTTGGATTGTCCTCGACAAGCACATTTTCTATTTCATACACTACTCTTTTTACAGGAGTAAAATACGCATCAAGAGGGATATAATCCTCTGCTATCGTAGCACGAATGCTTTCACTTGGCACATAGCCTATACCCTTTTGCACAATAAGCGAAAAACTTAGTGCAGCATTTTCATTAATGGTAGCTAAATACGCATCGGGATTCACAATCCCCACCAAATCATTAGCTAGCTCACCTGCATTTAAAACCATAGGTCCCTTAAGCTCATAATGCAACTGCACGTTATCCACTTCTTTATCTTTAATCAAAAAACGAATATTTTTAAGATTGCTGATAAAATGCGACACATCTTCTACAATACCACGAATAGAATCAAACTCGTGCGATACACCTTGAATCTTTAAAGCCGTAGGTGCATAACCCACAGAGCTTGAAAGTAACAAACGACGAATGGGGTGAGCCAATGTAATAGCATATCCAGATTCAAAAGGATAGGCATTAATTTTAATTCTATTGGCTGAAATTTCTTCAATATTTATATCCGTAGGGATATAAGGCTCAATTTTAATCATATTCATTTTGCGACCATCCTTTATTTACTTAATTATTTGGAATACAACTCAACTATCAGTCTCTCTTCAATAGGTATCACTACTTCTTCTCTTTGTGGAAAACGCGTAAAGATACCAAACTTTTTATCCTTATCTACATCTACCCAAGGTACAATGCCTGTTTGTACGGTTAAATCTATTGCACGGATAATTTGAGGATTATTTTTACTTTTTTCTTTTACCTCAATTTTTTGTCCGGGTTTAACAATATATGAAGGAATATCCACACGTTTACTATTCACAAGAATATGTCCATGTGTAACAAGCTGCCTTGCAAATCTCCTTGTTGTCGCAAATCCCATACGATACACTACATTATCCAAACGTTGCTCAATAATGCGTATTAGATTTTCACCTGTATTGCCCTCTTGGCGATTGGCTTCTCTAAAAAGAGAGCGGAATTGCTTTTCACTCACACCATACATCATTTTTGCCTTTTGCTTTTCGCGCAATTGCAACCCATATTCCGAAATTTTACCGCGCTTTTGTCCGTGCTGTCCTGGTCCATAAGGTCGCTTATCAAGCGCACTCTTACCTGCCAATCGTCTCTCACCCTTTAATGCAAGAGATACGCCAAATCGTCTTTCTAATTTTTCAACCGGTCCTCTATATCGTGCCATACACTACTCCCTTATACTCTTCTTCTTTTTGGTGGTCTGCAGCCATTATGTGGCAATGGTGTGATATCTTTTAGCCATAAAACCTTAATACCCTCAATCGCCCCTACACTTTTAACAGCTGTCTCTTTCCCACTACCCGGTCCCTGCACTTTAATGCCAACTTCTTTGATTCCGTGTTCTTTAGCCTTTTCCATTGCAGCTTCCACGGCTTGTTGTGCGGCATAAGGGGTAGATTTTTTACTTCCTTTGAATCCTAATCCACCAGCAGTAGCCCAGCATAGAACATTTCCCATTTCATCAGTAATAGTTACATTTGTATTATTAAATGACGCAGAAATGCACACAATGCCACGTGCAATATTCTTTTTGACATTCTTTTTTTTCGTTACACCTTTTTTTGCCATCTGCCTACTCCTTATTTACTACCAACGGTTTTTTTCTTGCCTTTGCGTGTGCGAGCATTATTTTTTGTCGTCTGTCCTCGCACAGGCAATCCTTTTCTATGTCGTAAGCCCCGATAACTGCCTAAATCCATCAATGACTTAATATCCATTGTTACTTTTTTACGGAGGTCACCCTCTACCATATAACCTTCTTGAATCTTTTTTGCAATAGATGATACTTCATCTTCGCTGAGATCATTAACTCGCTTATCAAAAGAAATATTTACAGCTTTAAGAATATCTCTTGAGCTTTTAAGCCCAATACCATAAATATAAGTAAGAGCGTATTCTACTCTTTTCTTTTTTGGCAAATCTACACCAGCAATTCTAGCCATTTTTTATCCTTGTCTTTGTTTGTGTTTAGGGGTTGAGCAAATCACTCTAACCACGCCTTTACGCTTGATAACCTTACATTTGTCGCACATCTTTTTGACTGAAGGCCGAACTTTCATACCTGCTCCTTATATATTTTTCTAACTTTTTTGAGTTAAAGCTGCTGATTCTAGCGAAAAAATTTTTAAAATCTACTTACAAACTTCATTTCATTTATGTCTATAAGTAATTCTTCCCTTATCTAGGCTATAAGGGGTTAGCTCGATTTTTACCATATCTCCGGGTAAAATTTTAATATAGTGCATGCGCATTTTGCCCGCAATGTGGCAAAGCACTATATGTCCATTTTCAAGCTGCACACGAAAAGTTGCATTTGGCAAAGCTTCAATCACTTTACCATCAACTTCAATCACATCATCTTTTGCCATTTATTACACCTCCGTTAAGATCTCTGCTTTGCCATTGACAATAGCTATTGTATGCTCATAATGGCTACCATTTAAACCATCTTTTGCCACCACTGACCATTTATCATTTAAGACAATAGGCTCTCCATCACTATGGACAATCATTGGCTCTAAGCAAAACACCATCCCTTCTTTAATCTTTGGACCTTGCTTTGGATTGGGAGATTCTAAATAATTTGGAATCTCCGGCTCCTCGTGAGGTGCTCTCCCTATGCCGTGTCCACAAAATCCGCGTAATGGCACAAAACCTCGCTTTGTAATTGCCTCTTCTAATATCAAGCTTAATTCCTTAAAACGCATACCTACGCGCACTTGCGAGATAGCCTCATATAATGTATCTTTCGCGCATTTAATCAATTCTTTGTCAGCTTGAGCTATCTCCCCAATTCCAAGTGTGATAGCCGCATCACCATACCAGCCATTATATTCCACACCAATATCAATCCCTAAAATATCGCCTTGCTTGAGCCTATAATCCGTAGGAATACCGTGGATAATGACTTCATTTACAGATGTGCAGATAGACTTTGGGAACCCATATAGCTGGTAAAATGCAGCCCTCCCGCCTTGAGCAGCGATAAACTCTTGTGCCATTGTATCAAGCTCAAGGAGAGAGACGCCCTCCTTTGCTTGAAGACTTAAAAATTGCAAAGTTTGAGCGACAATTTTATTAGGAATGCGTAAAGATTCTATATCTTTTTTGCTCTTAATGCTAATTGCCATTTCAAAGCCCTACGGCACTTAGGGTTTGATATTTACTCATATAAATTTGAGCCTCGATACGTCTCATCGTATCAATAGCCACCTGCACCACAATCAGCACCGCTGTCCCACCAAAATAAAAAGGCACACCTGTAAATTTCACAAGCACCCACGGGAGCGTAGATACAAGAGCCAAATAAAACGCACCCCAAAAGGTAAGATTACTCGCTACATTATTAAGGAAATTTGATGTCCCCTCACCCGGACGCAATCCGGGTATGAATCCACCCTGTCTTTTGAGATTATCCGCGATGTCCTTCGCATTAAATACGATAGAAGCATAAAAATATGCAAAGAAAATCACCAAAACAAACATCAAAAAGTTATAGATATAACCATCGGGTCTTAAAATATCTGCAATGGATTGAATCACGCTATTTGATGAGGCTTGTAAAATAGTCGATGGAAATACAAGCAACGCTGAAGCAAAAATAGGCGGAATAACCCCGCTTAAATTAAGCTTCACAGGAATGTAGTTCATAATGCGCTTGTTTTGATTCTGCATTACCACCTTGCGCGCATAAGATACAGGTATGCGCCTTTCGGCTAATTCAATATAGATAATCACCCCAACTGTTAAGAGAATCACAGCTAATAGGACAAGGAGCATAAATATATTAATTTGCCCTGTATTGACGAGGTTAAAGGTATTGCCTATGCTTGAAGGAATGCCTGAAACAATACCACCAAAAATAATCAAACTAATCCCGTTGCCTACACCTCGTTGTGTAATCTGCTCTCCAATCCACATAAGCAACATTGTGCCTGCAAGCATTGAAAACACAGAAACAGCAATAAAAAGATTCAAATCAATTTTAATCGCCCCCATACTCATACTATTAAGCCCAATACTTACACTCACTGCTTGAATAATAGTAATCCCAATAGTTACATAACGCACAATTTGCATATATTTTTGCATACCATCGCGTTCTTTTTTCATCTTACCAAGATTGGGGAAAGTCGCTGCAAGAAGCTCCATAATGATAGAAGCGGTAATGTAGGGCATAATGCCAAGTGAGATAATGCTAAAACGTTCCACCGCATTCCCACTAAACATATTAAATAAGCCTAGCGCATTATTTGCATTATCGTCAATAAAAGATTTAATCAACCCAACATCTACGCCCGGAACAGGCACATACGCCAAGATTCTATATGCAAATAAAAAGGCAAGAGTGATGAGAATCTTATTTACAATGCTTTTTGTCATTCTTTATTTCCGCTTGTTGTAATGCAAGTATCTTTGGTTTTAGCAGCTAAAGCTTTGGCTTTTTTGCCAATGAGCTTTACTTTTGTCGCGCCTTTAGGAATACTAAAATGTGCTCGTAATATTTCCATATTAATTTCTGTGAATGTATCAAAAACCTTTGCCTTATCCACATTAATAACAACGGGTTTAATAACACGTGAAGTAAAGCCCACTTTAGGCAAACGTCTTTGAAGTGGTTGCTGTCCGCCCTCAAAACCTCTCTTTGCCTTATAGCCGCTACGAGCAGTCTGTCCCTTTCCACCACGCGTAGAAGTTTTGCCCATTCCGCTGCCCTGTCCTCTACCTACACGTTTAATATCTTTTGTGCTGCCTTTTGCTGGTTTAATCTTTTCTAACATAGCCTACTCCTTAAGCCTTAATACGTGCAAGTGCGTCAAAAGTTGCACGAACGACGTTATAGGGATTATTAGACCCGAGTGATTTAGTCAAAATATCTTTAATCCCTGCAAGTTCTATCACTGGGCGAGTAGAACCACCCGCGATAACGCCCGTCCCCTCGCTAGCAGGTTTTAAGAGAATCTTACTTGCATTATATTTATGCTCAATATCGTGGGCTATGGTTGTCCCTTTGATATTTACTTTAATGATATTTTTAAATGCATCATCAATAGCCTTTTTAATCGCATCTGGCACTTCTTTTGCCTTGCCAAGCCCAAAGCCCACAAGCCCATTTTTATTGCCTACTACCACAAGCGCATTGAAACGGAATCTACGTCCGCCTTTAACAACCTTTGTAACCCTACCGATATTCACAACCACTTCGCTAAATTCTTCTCTATTGATTTCCATAAACGTCCTTTGATTATAACTTTATGCCATTTTCGCGCAAAGTATCGGCAAATGCCGCTACAACGCCGTGATAGAGGTATCCATTTCTATCAAATACCGCCTCTGCAATCTTAGCCTTCTTTAATGCGGCAGCAAACTCATTAGCAATTTTTTTCACATCTTCTTTATTGTTACCTAGTTTAAGCTTTTTGCCATCAATACAAGCAAGTGTTACACCCAACTCATCATTAATAGCCTGTGCGTAAAAATATTTATTAGACCTAAATACACTGATACGTGGCTTATTCGCTATGCCATAGATTCTGCCTCTTGTGCGTAGCTTTCTTTTTGTCCTAAGAAGCTGCTTTTGCTTTAATACTTTCTCTGTCATATCTTACCCCTAGTTATTTTTTAGAAGTTTTGCCGGCTTTGCGAATGATGGTCTCATCGCTGTATTTAATCCCCTTGCCCTTATAAGGCTCTGGTGGTCTAAACTCGCGAATTTCAGCCGCAATCTGCCCTACTTGCTGCTTATCAGCACCTTTAATAGTAATCGTATTCTTATCCACGCTCATTTCAATACCTGCAGGGATAGGATAAATCACTGGATGAGAGAATCCCAATGCCATTTCAAGATTCTTTCCGCTAATATTTGCCTTATAGCCCACACCATTGATTTCAAGCACTTTTGTGAATCCTTGAGACAAACCGATAATAATATTATTTGCTAATGCACGATATGTCCCCCAATATGCACGAGATTGCGCTTGAGAATCTATACAGCTAAAGCTCAAAGCCCCATCGTTTAGTGCGATTTGCACGCGTCCATACGTCTCTAGCTCTTTTTGCTCTTTTGTGCCCTTAAATAGAATCTTGCTTCCTTGCACGGATACCTCTACGCCTTTTGGAATACTAATAGGCTTTTTACCAACTCTTGACATATCTTTCTCCTACCATATACTACAAAGTGCTTCGCCACCAACATTTGCACGATAAGCTTCATCATTGGCAATCACACCTTTACTTGTGCTTACCACTATCGTGCCATAGCCATTTTTAAAACGTTTTAGCTCATTATGTCCCTTATACACACGGCGACCGGGCTTACTGATGCGTTTAATTTCATTAATAGCACTTCTCCCACGCTCATCATAAGCAAGCTGCACCATAATGGATTGCTTACCATCTTTATCGTTTACCTTATAATCCTTGATAAAACCCTTCGTCTTAAACACTTCTAGGACTGATACGACAATCTTAGCATAATACAATGTCGTAACCTCTAGTCTCCTCATAGAAGCATTACGAATCCTCGTCAAAGAATCTGCAATAATATCATTTACCATACTTTCTCCTTACCAACTTGCTTTACGCAATCCGGGTATCAAGCCCTCATTACCCATTTTCCGCAAACACACTCTACATAATCCAAAATCGCGATATACAGAATGAGGTCTGCCACACACTTGACATCTTGTATAGGCTCGCGCACTAAATTTTGCCTTTCTTTTTGCCTTTGCAATAATTGATTTTTTCGCCATTTTATCGTCCTTTCGCAAAAGGCATACCAAGAAGCTCAAGCAACTTAAACGCCTCTTTATCACTATTAGTGGAAGTTACAAATGTAATATTCATACCATGAGTTACCATAATATCATCATATACGACCTCGGGGAACATTAACTGCTCATTCAAGCCAAAGCTATAATTACCTCTACCATCAAAGCCGTTACGTTTCACACCTCTAAAATCTTTCACACGAGGCAAAGCAATAACAATGAGCTTTTCTAAAAAGTTATACATCATTTTGCCACGAAGTGTAACTTTCACACCCATAGGCATACCCTCACGCATTTTGAATCCTGCAACAGATTTCTTTGCTAATGTAATGACCGCCTTTTGCCCTGCGATGAGCGAAATCGTATCAGCGATATTTTGCATTACCTTAGAATCTTTTGCATAATCTCCTGCTCCAACGCTAATGATAATCTTTTCAAGCTTTGGCAATAGCATAGGATTGCTGATATTTAGCTCACTTTTAAGTTGGGAGATAATCTCATTTTTGTATTTTTCTCTTAATGCAAACATCAATTATCTCCTTCCACTTTTTTTACATTTGAAATACTCATTGGCATTTCTTTGGTTAAAAATCCGCCTTTAGGATTCTTATCATTTGCCTTGATTGCCTTTTTTACGATTTTACAGCCCTCAACAATCACTTGTGCTTTTTTAGGCAACACTTGCAAAACCTTTGCCTTTTTGCCCTTATCATCACCTGCGATAACAAGCACCAAATCACCTTTTTTTATCTTAAACTTTGCCACTATAACACCTCCGGAGCTAACGATACTATTTTCATAAAATTAGCGTATCGCACTTCTCTACTTACTGGTCCAAAGATTCTCGTGCCAATAGGCTCTCTTTTAGCATCAAGAATCACCGCCGCATTATCATCAAAGCGTACCAAAGAACCATTATCGCGATGGATTTCTTTTTTACTTCTTACTACTACTGCCTTGACAACTTGCCCTTTTTTGACTTTCCCATTTGGGATAGCCTTTTTCACAGAAGCGACTATCACATCGCCTACACGTGCATATCGTCTATGGCTACCGCCCAAAATCTTAATACACATAATCTCTTTCGCACCGCTATTGTCTGCGACATTCAATCTTGTAAAACTTTGTATCATAGCTCTACTCCTGCGGTAATAATTTCTTTGAATCTAAAAGCCTTTGTTTTAGAGATTGGCTTACATTCAATCGCACTAATCACATCGCCAATTTTGGCACTATGATTCTCATCGTGGATAGTATATTTTTTGAAACGTTTAACGATTTTACGATACTTTGTATGCACCACTTTGCGTTCTACTAAAATCACTACACTCTTATTCCCTGCTCGGCTGATAACCTTGCCCTGAATCACCCTCTTATGTGCTTGTTTTTCACTCATACTCAATCCTTTTTCGCACTTAAAGCTGTATTAATTCTTGCAATATCCTTGCGAATCGTTTTAATTTCACTTGGATTGGTAAGCTGCATTGTTTTGAGTTGCAATCTTTTTTCAAAAAGCAACGACTTTTTCTCTTTCAACATTTTTTGCAATTCTGCAACGTCCTTATCTTTCAATTCAATAAATTTCATTTTCACTCTCGCTGTTTATGATTTTGGTTTTAAAAGGGAGCTTACTTTGAGCTAAGGCTAATGCCTCTCGCGCTAAAGATTCTTCAATCCCTGCCATTTCATAAATAATGCGACCGGGCTTGATATTCATCACCCATTTTTCCACACCACCTTTACCCTTACCCATTCTTGTTTCAAGGGGCTTTGCCGTGAGTGGTTTATCAGGGAAAACGCGTATCCACACCTTCCCTGCTCTTTTGATATGTCTTGTCATCGCAATACGAGCAGATTCTATTTGACGTGAATCTATACGCCCGTGCTCTAATGCTTTAATCCCAATATCGCCGAAAGCTAAACTTGCACCTCGGAAAGACTTACCCCTATTGCGTCCTTTCATCTGCTTTCTATATTTTGTTCTTTTTGGCATTAACATAATTATTGCCTCCCTCTTCGTGATTTAGAACGCGCCTCTTTATCGCCGCTCTTTCCCTCTTCTTTTTTTTCAGGCAAAATACCTTTATGCAATACTTCACCTTTGAAAATCCATACCTTCACGCCAATGATTCCATAAGTTGTCATCGCTTCGGCAAAGCCATAATCAATCTTAGCACGAAGTGTATGTAAAGGCACACGTCCTTCCATATACCATTCTGTCCTTGCCATTTCAGCCCCTGCTAGACGACCAGAAACCTTGACTTTAATACCCTTAGCTCCTGCTTTCATCGCTGCTTGCATAACCTTTTTCATAGCACGTCTAAAAGCCACACGTTTTTCAAGCTGTGTAGCGATATTTTCCGCTGCGAGTTGCGCGTTAGCTTGGGGACGTTTAGCCTCTTTGATATTAATAAACACTTCTTTATGCAAAATCTTTTTCAATGCTTCTTTGTGTTTATCAATATCCACGCCCTTTTTACCAATAATAAGTCCCGGACGAGAAGCAACAACGGTTATACGAATCTTATTTGCTGCACGTTCGATAATAATCTCACTCACTCCTGCATAATACATCTCGCGTTTGAGAAATTTACGAATCTTATGATCTTCTAAGATATTTGAAGGTGTCGTTTGTGAAACTGAAAACCATCGAGAAGACCAATTACGATTGATACCTAATCTTAAACCTATTGGATTAACTTTTTGACCCATTGTTATTTTTCCTCACCTTCAGTTTTTTTCTTTATCGTTGTTTTTTTCTCTCCACTTGCTTTGCTTGCCTCTGTTTTTACTACCTTAGATTCTGTGTTGCTCTTGGTGCTTTTAGTAGTAGTTTTAGCCTTTGTAGCTGCTTTTGATTGGGTTTTTTCTTGTGTAGCTACTTTTTCTTGCTCTTGCTGTGTTTGGCTTACTTTTGGCTTCACATCTTTTGCCTTAGTAGCTTTAGAATCTAGAGCTTTTTGTGATTTTTGTGTGTCCACTTCTACTAAAATATGTGATGTTGGTTTACGGATAGGAGTAGCTCTCCCTTTTGCACGTGGTGTAAAACGTCTTAGCACAGGACCAGCATCTACACGACAAGAGGTAATAATGACATCTTGTGCGTCATAGCCACCATTTGCCACTGCTGAAGCAATAACCTTTGAAATTACCTTTGCAGCCTTATTGGGTGTAAATTCTAAACTCGCAATTGCCACTTCAGCATTCATACCCTGCACTTCTCTTGCGATAAGTCGCGTCTTTGTTGGAGATAATCGAACGTATCTTAATAATGCCTTACTCATCTTATCCCCTTACTTACCAATTTTCTTTTGGACACTTCCCTTGTGTCCTTTAAAGGTGCGTGTAGGGGCAAACTCACCGAGCTTATAACCTACGTGATTTTCAGTAATATACACTGGCACAAACGCCCTACCATTATGCACATTAAATGTAAGCCCTATCATATCGGGTAAAATCGTGCTGCGTCTAGACCACGTTTTGATAGGTTTATTATCCTTACCTGCTTTTGCTTTCTCAACTTTTTTGATGAGATAATCATCTACAAATGGACCCTTTTTAATTGATCTTGCCATAGTTTCCTACCTTATTTTTTCTTTCTTGAGATAATCAATCTATCACTCGCTTTTTTCTTACGAGTTTTAAAACCTTTTGCTGGTGTTCCCCACGGAGATACAGGATGTCCGCTCGAGCCTGTTTTGCCCTCACCACCGCCGTGTGGATGATCCACAGGGTTCATCGCGCTACCACGTGTTTGTGGGCGAATACCACGATGGCGATTGCGCCCTGCCTTACCAATAGAAATATTTGTAAAGTCCTCGTTACCCACAACGCCAATAGTTGCCATACATTCCTCTAAAATATATCTCATCTCGCCACTTGGCATTCTAAGGATAATATATTTACCCTCACGTCCCATAATCTGTGCACTTGCTCCCGCGCTTCTAGCGAGCTGCCCACCTGCGCCGGGGTGCATCTCTATATTATGCACGATTGTCCCAATCGGTATGCTTTTAAGCTTCATTGCAAAACCTGTCTTAATATCAAGCCCAGATTCTGCAGAGAACACTATATCGCCTACTTTTAATCCACTTGGCTGGATAATATATCGCTTTTCACCATCGATATAATAGATAAGTGCAATACGACAATTTCTATATGGGTCATACTCTATGGCTGTTACTTTGCCTTGCACATTGAATTTATTGCGTTTAAAATCAATGATTCTATATAGCTTTTTTGCCCCGCCCTCTTTATGACGACTTGTAATGCGCCCATTATTATTTCTCCCCGCACTCACAGGTAGCTTAACAAGTAAACTCCTTACACTTGCCTTGCCTGTAATATCGCTTGAGCTTAGATTGCTCATAAATCTGCGACTTGGGGTATAAGGCTTATACGTTTTAACTGCCATATTCACTCCTTACACTGATAGCGCATCAAGTTTTGCGCCCTCTGGAATCTTCACATAAAATTTCTTAAATGACGCCCTCTGTCCGATTCTGCCTCTAAATCGCTTCACTTTGCCCTCTTGACGCAAAGAATTGATTCTTAAAGGTGTAATGCCAAAATACTCTTTGAAAATCTCTTTAAGCTGATTCTTACTTACGTGTGTGGCTGTCTGCACTACAAGCACTCCGCTTTCTTGTAAAGAGAGAGATTTTTCTGTATAGAGGATTGACTTAATATCTGTAATATCTGCCATTTTATTCCCCTTTCTTTTCTGCGATAATTTCATCAAACACGGCTTTTTCAATCACAATAGAGCGGAATGTAGCCACCAGATACGCATTTAGCTCATTTGTATCGGCTAAATAACAATGCTGCAAATTTCTAAAAGCCAAAAATGTAGGCTCATCGCTTAATTGTGTAACAAATAAGGCATTTCTTTTATTTAACGCCTTAAACATCGCATACGCTTCTTTTGTCTTACTACTTGAGATATTAAGAGAATCCACCACAAAGAGTGCACCCTCCTGCGCCTTTTGATACAAGGCACATTCAAGCGCTAATCGCTTTTGTTTCTTATTGACTTTAAGCTGATAGTTTCTATCATTATTAGGACCGTGTGAAACGCCTCCACCCACAAACACAGGAGAAGTGATACTCCCTGCACGTGCACGACCGCCACCTTTTTGATTCCAAGGCTTTTTACCGCCACCGCTTACTTCGCCTCGCTTTTTTGCACACGCATTATTCGCCCTCAATGAGGCAAGATAAGACTTCACATACAAATACAAATTATGCTCTTTGATTTGTGAATATCTCTCTGGTAATGCAAGCTCACCACTTTGTGCGAACTTTTTATCTAATACAATCGCTTTACTCATACTGCCTTACCTTACTTTATGATTTCTATTCTGCCAAATGCGCCATTATGTCCAGCTACTGAACCCTTAAGCACCAAAATAGCACTTTCTTTGTCAAATGAAAAGATATCATTTTTTGCACTCACAAGCTCATTTCCATAATGTCCTGCCATTTTTTTACCCGGCTGAACGCGCCCGGGCCACTCACGATTCCCAATAGAACCTAAACGTCTATGAAATCTGCTCCCATGTGCGCCTGGACCGCCTTGAAAATTCCATCTTTTCATCGCACCGCTAAAGCCCCGACCCTTTGTCTTAAAGCTCACTTTCACTCGTTTTGCACTCTCCAAAACGCTCACATCAATATCGCCAACCTCTTTATTATTCACTTTCAATGTAGCAAACTGATTAAACTCTTTGCTTAGGCTATATTTCTTTTGCTGCCCTGCAATGGCTTTATTGAATCTTTTGCCTTGCGGATAAGCCACAAGTGCCTTGCCATTATCATAAAGCTCGCACACCTTTGCGCCAAATACACGAAGCAACGTTACTGCCTCACTCTTTGTACCTATTGTGCGGCTCATACCAATTTTTTCAACTATAAATTCCATATCCTAAACCTCACATTCTTACTTACTCATAGACATTACTTCGACATCTACCTCTGGTGCTAAATCAAGCTTCATAAGGCTATCTACGGTATCAGGGGTAGCAGAGATAATATCAATGATACGATGATGCACCCTGATTTCAAACTGCTCTCGTGAATCTTTATTAATATGAGGCGAGCGTAAAACGGTATATCGCTTCTTTTTCGTAGGAAGTGGTACGGGACCCCTTATCTCCGAACCTGTCCTTTTCACTGCTTCTATAATAGACGCAACCGACCTATCAAGAACCCTATGATCGTAAGCTTTTAGCCTAAGTCGTATTCTTTCCATATTTTTTCCTTCACTATTAAAGAACTCATCAAAAATAAAATTTTTTGATGTTTTTAGCGCGTGATTATAGACAAAATTATAAAAATAAGTCAAGTTATTTGCCTATTTTTCGCTCTTTTTATATATTTTTATATCCTTTTAATAAGGACAATAATATTGCTCTTTATGTTTTTTTGGTATTGAGGTAAGACTAAAATTTCATTATTGATAATATTTAATCATATTTTAATTTGGTATGAAGTAAATCTTCATCAGTATTGCACAAAAAATTTGCTTATACTATTTAAGGCTTAAAATGAAAAACAAGATGCACAGGTACTTAAATCCCTCATAACACAAAAGAATATCGATGAGGAAACCATCACCACTTATTTTAAAGCCAATGTCAAAATGCCAAAAAATAAATCAAAGCTGCACTTGAATATCTCAATGAATCCTCTTGTGGAATGACAATGAATGCTGATTACAAAAAGTATGCATTAGAATATGAAAGTGCAACAGGCATTTCTACGGCTGAGTGCGATAGCAATGGCTTTCAAAGGTAGTTTGAAAGCCATTGCTTGGTTTTTTAGCCAAAATCTGCACACTTTTAGAGAAGCTAATGAGTGAAAAAGATTTGCGGCTAAGGCTAGATTCTCAAAGCAGCAAAGAAATTGGAGAAGGCATTCAAGCAGCATTTTTGCAAGTTATAAGGGCAAATTATAACGCTCAAGGGTTTAAAGATTATAGCAGTGAAGCAACTCGAAAAAGAAGAAGCTAAAGGAAGCTTTAGGAACTATTACAAAAGGTAAGAGTATAGAATCTGCCCTCCATAGCTCTATCCTTTATATGATAAAAATGGGAAATTTTAGCGGTATAGAACAATAGGCTACACGCAAAATCAATGATATAAGTAAACTTTTTGCAAGACTGAAAGACTTTAGGACAGATTTGAGTAAATGGAAACTAAAAAAGCAAAAAGTCTCTTTCAAAAACTGCCCAATATCACAAAACACCAGCCATTACAATATAAATCTGTCTTCGATATGGATAATCCAAGTGTAGATTTGACAAAAGATTATGCCAATGCAAAAGAATGCCTCTCAAAGCTACCCACCGCTCAAAAAGCAGAATACACAGAATGTGCGAGACTTTGCTTTTATGCAGAGCCCGGGGTAATGCCAAGATATCTTACATATGACGAAATAAAATATGTGAAGTATTTGAGCGCTTTTGGCTATAAAGTTATTATTGGTGATTGGAGTTGTAACATAGGATTAGGGGTGAAACCAACAAAAGAAATGCTGGGGGGGGGGTGATGCGCTTCTTTGTGCAAAATTGCAGCAATAAAATCAATGAAGAGTTGTTTAGAAACTTAGAGTTTAATCCTGAACATATAGGCTATAGATATATGTTTAACAAAAACACTTGATATATTTTTTAAGGAGCTTTTAGCACACCACCCTAAAGAAACACTCACTGATAAAAATTGAGCTTTCTTGTTGGTGCTGATTTAATCTATATACTCTTTAATAATGGTATAGAGGTGGATTTACAAGGAGTAGAATATAACCCTCGAAGTATTGGTCATTATTACCTGAAAGACACAAAACATTTGCCAAAATTTTTGAAGTTTTTAGAGCTTCATCTCTTGCAAACAGATTCTATACTTGAATATTATTCTCGTGGAAATACTCCTTATAATACTTACAAGAAAGTAACAACTCTGCTTCTGTTTATTGGCAAATTCAAAGATAAACTTATGAATAATAATAATATCCAAGAAAATTTAAAGCTGCGATAAATATATCTAGCATTTGGGCTTCAAGCATTGAACTATCTATTCTTATGCTTATTCCATCGCTACTTAATAGTATTGTGAAGTTGTGTATTACAAAGTGTGGCTGATACGTATTAAATCATAATATTAAATGTGTTTTTAAAGTTTAGAATCTTTAGTCTAATTATGCCTGCTGTTACAGCTAAACTCCGTATTTATAAGGTGAGTTCCTAAGGTTTAAAAATCTATAATCTCCCCACAAGTGAGGTATATCTTCACTTATAGAAAATAAAATAGTGTGATACACAAAGCGTATCACATACCTTGAAAGCGGTGTAGGGGTGGGGATTTATAAGGGGGAGCAAGAGGTATATCCTCGAGCCAACTTAAAGATTCAAGGCCCCTCTCCCCCATTATAAAAAAGAAAAACTAGAGAGTCTGAAATTTTTAAAGTGGTATTTTGTGATTTATAGATTAGAGAATCTACCTTTAAAAACTAACTTGAGGCGCAAAGCAGATTTTATATCTACAAAGCAAGACCTTTTGCAAGTGTGGATTAGCACTTCGTGCGAATGCGGCGATTACATCGCAGTAGCAAGGGCATAGGATAGATTAGAGATTCTAATTAAATCCCTCTAATGATGCATTCCACTCTCATAGAGCACATATTGGAAACGTTGTGCGATGGCTTGGGCACGTTGCAAAACAATGAAAATATCTTCCTCTCTCTCATATATAGCCTTTAAACTCTCCTCAAAAAGCTCAAGCCACACATTAAAAAGTTCTCTAGGGAATGGTGGTAAGTCTAAATGTGCCTTTAATGGCTGTCCGCTATAATCGCCAATACCAAGTAGCATACCGCCCCAAAAGTTTGCAATCTTTTCCTTATGAGCCTCCCAATGTGCGTCATCTGTGCTAATTTTTGCATTAAACACATCGCCCAAACCATTTTTATCTGCCCTTACTTTCGCATAAAATACATCCATCAACGCGCGAATAGAATCTGCATTTATTTCATCATATTTCATAATCTCTCCTTTACAGATAAAATGCCAATTTTGCAAGAATAACAATGATTAGCCCAAGTAGCAACACTACTGGGTGTATCACTTTAGCCAAATGATTCTTTAATCCCAAAAACTTGCAACTAAGTGAGGTAATCACCATTGCCAAAATAAGCAACGCAAAGCCCATTTTTATCACAAGCAAAATCTGTAATGGTGTATCAAAAAATCCCTGTGAGCCGCCTATATATCGGCTTATCATAGCTCCGCCACTCAATACCAAAAGCAGCACACAAAGAGGCATAATCTTTACCCCTCGCTTCATAATAGTGGCAAAAACCTTATCTGCTATATTAGAATCTAAAACCTTTTTCAAAGGCTCAAGCAGCACCACATCAGTAAAAATATAGCCCAAAAATATAATCGCACAGCATATATGCACGATAAGCAAATATGGATACATAGCCTCCATTGTTATTCCTTTGGTGAAATTTAAGAGAGAATCTTAGAATAAAAGCTATCTAAAAAAATTGATTTATGTTAAATTTTGCAAAAAATTGAATGATTTGTAATATTTTCATCTTCAAATATTACTTTATAAAATGAGTTTGTTTTCTACAAGGGGAAAGGACTTAAATGTATAAGTATGAGCTAGTGTTAAAGCACGAGCACAAAGTCAGCTCGAGGATATACCTCACTTGTGAATCTCTCCTTAAAATATAAAGTTTTATAGGTGGCTTATATAATACCCATACAATTTAATAATTCACAATAAAAGGACATCTATGCAGCAACTTATCGACACTCTATCTCGTATAGGGCACACTTTTACACATTCAAAGGGTGATATTCTCTTTTTTGAAGGGCAGGAAGCCACGCATTTACTTTTACTAAAAAGTGGTAAAGTGCGGCTTTATAAAAGCAGGGCAGATATAAATCTCTCTACCCAATGCACGATTCACACGATTAACACCCCTCAATTTATCGCTGAAATGCCATTTTTTATGCGACTTTGCTATCCTGCGAATGCTGAGTGCATAGAATCTTGTGAAATTATCCGCATAAGCTTTGATGAGTTTTGCAAACACTGCCTTAATGATATGCAAATGTGCCTTTTATTCATCACTTCACTTTGTCAAAAGATCAAAATCTTAGAATCTCATATCAATATGAGTAATCAAACCCTCCAAGAGCGGCTTTTATCATATCTGCAAACGCATAAAGACTCACTGCATACAATGAGTCAAAAGCATATCGCCCAAAGTCTCAATATCGCACCTCAATCACTCTCACGCACACTAAAGATTCTTAAAAATCAAGGTATCATCAATACACATAAAGGAAAAATTGAGCTTGTAAGCTCTCTGCATAATCCTTAAGACTTTAAACCCACTTAACTAATGTTGCCACAATGCTTTTAATTGTTGCGTAAGTAAGGATATACTTCACTTATAAATTTGATAGATCAATGCAAAGGAGAAAGTATGAAAAAGATTCTGTGTGGCTTGTGTATATGCGTGAGCTTATGGGCAGGAGATTGGGTGATGTTCTCAGATGGAGAGGATACCTATATTTATTCCACAAATACTGGTGAAATCTACATTCGCCATCATTTAGGCAAAAAAAATTATGAAGATGTATTTATCAAAATGCCTCGCGGTATGCAGCCAAATGAACTAAAAGGCTCACAAAGTGCTATCTATACGCCTACCACGCCTAAAGTCGATGATGAGAGGGTGAAAAATATGCAGCTTGATGCACTTAAAAAATCTCAAGAAATGCTCAATGCGGCTATTGAGTAGCCTTAATACACTTTTTAAGCTGCTCATAAAGTGATAGAATCTGCTCTTTTTTCCCATAAAAGCTATTTTTGTTTGCTACCAAATATGCGTTTGATTCCATAATCACTTCATCAATTTTAAGATTATTTTGCGCCATTGTGCTGCCTGTCTCCACAATATCCACAATCGCATCACTTAAGCCCACAAGCGGGGCAAGCTCAATAGAACCATAAAGTTTTAGAGATTCAATAGAAACGGCTTTATTAGCAAAATATTTGCGTGTAATATGAGGCATTTTTGTAGCAATTTTAAGCTGTGGCTTTTGATAATCAAGGCTTTTCCCCACAGGAGAGCCTACTACCACCTTACACTTTCCAATACCAAGATTCAAAAGCCGCACGACATTCACTTGCTGCTCCTCAATCACATCTAGCCCTACAATCCCCACATCTGCGGCTTGATGCACCACATAAGTAGGCACATCTTGGCTACGCACAAGCATAAAAGTAAAGTCATCACGTTCTAAAATCAGTCTCCTATCATCAAAGACAAAGCCCCCTTCATAGAGCTGCTCAAACAACGCAAGACTTTCTTTTGCTATACGGCCCTTTGGTAAAGCTATTTTTATCATTTCAGCTCCTTATTTAGAATCTACTGCTCTTGCCTTATATGTGCTTCTCTAGGGCTTTTTGCATACCCTTAAATACAAGCGTATTATCATAAATGGCATTTTCAAAAAATCGTGCGAAAAACTTGCCATCGCCCCCGGTAAAATAAAGCTTTTTCGTGCGTGAGGTATTTTTTATCATTAATACCACACTTTTTATCGCTCCAAAGCTCAGTGCATCGCTTGTATTTTGAGGCAGGGCGGAGAGATTCACACTTGGCTCTATGACCCTATCAAGCACAGGAGAAATATCCGCACACATCTTTCTATACGCATTTAATCCGGGCATAATGTATCCGCCTATATGAATGCCCCATTGCACAATATCCACCGTAATGGCACTTCCCACATCGACTATCACACCATCACTAATTGCCTTACACGCTGCCCTCCTATCCACACCCAAGCCCTTATACTCGCTTTCAATCTCAATATACTCATTTACATTAACGCAATATGGGTGTGAAGCAAGGAGACATCTCTCAAATCGTTCATTCACGCTGATGTAATAAATAAGCAGATTCTCTTTTTTTTTACTTAAGGAATATGGCTTTTCTTTCCATATTTTACCCTTATGATAAAAGTGTAAAAAAGTATTGCCTATATCACACAAAAGCATTACTCAAACCTTTTATAAACCTTGTCATAAAAGAAAGTATCGCGATTGTAGAAAAGATTCTTTTTCTTAGAGAGATGGCTTTTATACACCATAGGAACAAAATCATCAAGATTAAGAGCGATGAGATACCCACCCTTTTCAAGCGTATAAAGTGTATTATTGGTGATGATTATACCGCTTAATACCGCAAAGGGCAAACGCACCTTGCGCAGCACTTTAAGCGTATGATCTAGCTCGACAATCTCTCCTTCAATGCTCAACACATAAATTTTGTTATTAAAAAACAACACATCGCGTAAATCCACATCATACTTAAAGCTTTTATCATTAATAATCACACTCACGCGTCTAGCCGTAGCTGCAAGCAAATATTGATTGTGTATATACATATAAATCACATTATTAAAAAACTTATCACTGCTTATTAAAATATCTTTAATAATCTTATTTTGCGCCTTATCATATACAAGCACCTTTCCCTCTAAATCAGGGAAAAACACTTGACTATCCGTGATTTGCGGTGAAGCCAAATAGGCATTAATGGCGATGACTGCAGGATACTTTTGCGAGAAAATCTCTTTTTGTGTAGGCACATCATAATACATAAGCGTATTATCAAGTAGCACCATAGCGAGTTTATTGTCCTTAAAATCAGCAGAAAGCACGCAAGTATCAAAGGGGATAGTATGTAATATATTTTGAGAATCCATTATCAATATATCTTTACACTGCTTTTGCAGCACGAAAGTATTTTTATTTTGCGCAAGAAATTTATAATTAGATTCTAAAACAATAGGTGTTAGCCCATCTGCAAAGCTAAGCAATGTATTATCTTTAAGCACAGCACCCACACGCGTAGCACTCTTTAGCGGCGCACTTAACTTGCCTTCAAATCGCATATCACCCTGTATAGCATTAGGCTCAAAATGCTTTTTAGAGCTACATCCAAAGATAAGCCATATACTACTTGCAAACACTATGTAAAAAATAATCCTTGATACATATAGCATTGCTTACTTGCCCCCAAGTAAAAATTTATTATCCAATCCAAAATGCTTAAAAATAACTGCCTCATTATAAAATGCACTATTTTCAGGTATCAATATGAGCTTTTGATGTGCTTCTTTGACCTTATTTGCCTTGAATAGCAAATACGCCTCTTGCAATATAGCCAACTCTTTAAGACTTGTAGGCTTTGTGCGTTCTAAAGACGCTAAGGCTTGATTAAGAGAAGATTCGTCTATATCATTTGCCTCTAATAGCTTACTTGCCTGTATTGAAGCCAATTCATATTGTGCGGTAGAGCGGACAAAGGCATTTTGTGAATCTGCTAATGCCTCATACACTGCACTATCATTATTTGCATTAAAATAACGATACATATCATACAAAGCAGGGCTTGCATCTTTTAGAGATTCTAATGCCTCTTTATCCGTAGAATCACTAATAAGCCTTTCATACGCGGCACTTGCTTTTATTGCTTTTTGTGATTGAATATAGTTACTCACAAGCCACCATATTCCCACACCCACCATACAAATAAGCAATGTAATGATGTACTTGCGGTATCGCTTCCACATAATTTCTAGAGCAAAAGCACTCTCTAAAAGTTTTTCATCACTATTAAAAGATTCTTTAACACTTTTCAGATTAGATTGCAAACTCATCATAACCTCCTTAGGATTTATTTATCTTTAGCCACACCCGAAGAGCCAAATCCACCTTCCCCTCGCACACTCTCACTTAATTCTTCTGCCTCTTCAAAATCTGCATATATCACTTCATTGATTACTGCTTGAGCGATTCTATCGCCCTCCTTGATATGAAAATCCTCACGCGAATGGTTGATAAGAATGACTTTGATTTCCCCACGATAATCGCTATCAATCGTGCCGGGCGTATTGAGCACACTAATGCCATTTTTAAGTGCCAAACCACTCCTTGGGCGCACCTGAATCTCAAAGCCAGAATCCACCTCAAAGGCTAATCCTGTACCTACAAGTATGCGCTCTCCGGCTTTTAGCACACAAGATTCTAAAGCGTGTAGATCAAATCCCGCTGATTGTGGCGTTTGATACGATGGGATAATTGCATTAAAATGGAGCTTTTTAATCTTAAGTCGTGTGCGCTTCATTATTATTCCCCAAACACAATGTCTTTATAAAAGACTTCTAAGATTTCAAACTCATTCTCTCCATTAGGCAGCATAATACTCACTTCATCGCCTTGCTTTTTCCCCATTAGTGCTTTAGCAATAGGCGAAGAAACCGAGATAAGTCCCTTAGAGGGATTACTCTCCATAGAGCCCACAAGCGTATAGATAAATTCCTTTTCCGTATCAAGATTGAGTATTTTCACACTTGAGCCAAAACTCACCTTATCGTGAGGCAAACTCGCAGGGTCAATCACTTGTGCATTTGCAAGCATAAGCCCTAATTCATTGATACGCGCTTCAATAAAAGCTTGTTTCTCACGTGCGGCGTGGTATTCTGCATTTTCTTTCAAATCTCCGTGTGAGCGTGCCACATCAATTTCTACAATGATACGTGGGCGCTCCACTTCTTTGAGATTCTTTAATTCCGCGCAAAGCTTCTCATAGCCGTAATTTGTCATTGGTTCTACTGCCATAACTCTCCCCGTTTTTTAGTATGTGAAACAGAATCTATAATAATAGCTAAAGTAAAATAAACAAGGACTAAATGCTACATTTTTGCGCAATATAATCTACTGCCATCAAAGGATTTGCATACAAGGGCACATTAGACGCCCTCATATCCGCCTCTATGCCAAACCCACATAGCACACCTACAGCCTTAATCCCCGCATTTTGCGCTGCTTGTATGTCTAACATCGTATCACCTACCATATAGATTCTATTTTTGCTAATGCCATTTTGCTGTGCTTGTAGTAAATCAAGTGCCTTTAGAATCGGTTCTGCGTGGGGCTTAGGGTATTTAACAGATTCAATACCTACAATCCCATCAAAATATTTCCATACACCAAGATTTTCTAATAAAATACGTGAGAAATCCCCTCGCTTGGTCGTTACCACGCCAAGAGAGGCAAACTCATAAGCCCTTTTCAATGCGTCTTTGACATAAGGAAGCAAATGTGTGCCCTCCTCCATAAGCTTACGATAGCAGTTTCTATAATGCTGCACATAGCTCTCAACTTGCAAGGATGAAACATTATGCGCTAAAAACATATCCTCCAATGTATGCCCAATATATTGCTTCACAGATTCAAATGATGGAGGAATTTGCCCCATTGCCTTAAAACTCTCACAAAAACTTGCATAAATCGCCTGTGTAGAATCTACAAGTGTGCCATCTAAATCAAAAAGTATAATATGCGCTTTTTCCCTCAACACCACTCCCTTAAAAATGCTAAATTGCGATTTTATTTTTATGTCAGTGATGATATACCTCAAGCCACATTAAGACAGAGACTTGATTAGCAATACTCTAAATACTAGAAGCTAAAGCTCCCACCCACACGGAGATTCAAATATTTGGGAATAGGTATTCCATCTACATCAGTAACCTTTGTGCTTGATTGCAAGGCAATATCTAAGAATCCTAAGAGATTTATCCCTGCTGTGAGGATAAGCCCGGTATCTTGCTTTAAGTCCTTCATCGCCCCAAAGCGCAAATCAAACGCCCTAATATCAAAGCCCACGCCCCCGCCAATCATTTGACTTTGCTGTTTAATATTACTAAAGGCAATCATATCATTAGGGACTAAATCCGCGTCAAAGGCGAGTTTTAAAAACTTTGAGTTATAGCCTAGACCCATACGATATTGAGGCTTTATGGTAATATCATAAAATGTAGATTTAAAAGTAGGGGAGTTGAGATTCTTAGCCACTAGCCCTACAGTAAGATAACGATATTTAGGCAAATCTAGCTCATATAGCACCCCCAAATCAATCCCAAAGTTATTAGAAGAGATAGCATTATCAAGTGAGGCGAGATCTTTTAGCTCTTTTTCAAAGTCAGTGCCTTTATTAATAGCAATAATATGCTGTGTACTAATGCCATTCATTAGTTTTCCGCTTACGCCTAGATTCAAATTCCCATATTTAAGATAAAATGTCCGCGCATAGCCCACAGGGATTTCAGATAGCACAAAGCTCGTAGTCACGAGCTTATGGGCATCACTGTCGCCCTCTAATGAAGCAATAAGTGAAAACTTCTCATAATCATCTTTTGTAGATTCTTTATAGCTATAATTATCGCCATTATCTGTAAGTTCATAGTAGCCCCCGCCTCCATTAACGATAAGCCGCATACGTTCGGGGTCTGCCTTGAAAGAGAGATTAGAATATAAAGAACCAAAATAGGCTACACCAAGTGAACCAAGCTTTTGATTGATTGTCTTACTTGAGATTTGCAAAATCACGCCATTTTGGCTAACCACGCTTAAATTATTATCTTTAAGAATCTCTTGCAAAGTGCTTATATCCCCCACCGCCTTATCAAGCCCATTGTCACCACCTTTTTTGATAGTGATATTTTGTAACGCATTATTTTTAGCACTATCAAAGTTTAAATTGCCATAATCAATACTTCCAGCGATATTATCAAGCAAACTTTTTTGCTCGGGAGTAAGAGCTGATGAACTTTGAACGGCATTCATCACCTCTTTTGCCAAATCGCTATAATCGCTACTACCTTGTTTATTTTGCAAATAAGTTTCTAAATCTTTTGTTACGTCGCCTGTTGGAGTTTGACTTGATGCCTTAAGGACACTATCTAAAGCACTTGTTACTACATTTTTAATCTCCCCCGCATTTGCACCGCTTGTGTCAGTAAAAGTTTCTATCAGCCTTTCAGCCACATTTGACATATTACTAATGTCAATCTTTGTAATTTCAGCGAGATTATGTTCTTTAAAACCAATGCCAAGTGAATAACCTATTTTTACGCGCGGGTCAGCGGCTAAAAGTGCAGGGTTGTAATACAAGCCCCAAGCAGAGGATTTGAGTGCTACTCCTGCACCGCCCATACTCGCGCTTGTATTTCCCATAGAGCCAAATTCTAGCGCGCAAACCTCGCTTACACAAAATATAGCACTTATTAAAAGCTGCTTTTTCATACTTACCTCTTTTAAAACCTTAGTTATTTTGCCACCAAAACGGGGATAGGGGAGGAATTGATAAAGCTATTTTGATGAGAATTAAAGATTCTATGCAAAAGGGAAGATTCACTCGCGCCAATTACAAGTAAATCATATTCATTGATGATTTCAAGCACGACATCAACAGGATTACCCGTTTTTAGAATCTTTTCGCAAGTAATGCCCTCTTTATTAAAAGCGAGTTCAAACTCATTTAAAATATTTTTTGATTTTTCATTTTCTATATTTTCTATCGTGCCATAATCCACAATCCCACTTTCAGCATATACGACAATTTCGGGAGTAACGTGCAAAAGTGTAAGCTCTATCTCATCTCTATGCCCAAAAAAACGGATAATCGTACTAATGGCTCTGCGGCATTCTTGCGTATCGCTCACTCCAAACAAAAGCTTTGTCATACTTACTCCTTTAATTCATATAGTCCATTATATCACAAAAATCGGCATTATATGGGATAACCTTAATCGCTGTGCCTTGAGAGAATGTATGAGTGCTTTCAAAAAGCGCGATCGCATTGTTTTTCCACATATTTACTAACGAACTTGAGCCGATTTTGCCATTATTATAAAGCAAAAATGTATCATTTTGTATATTGCCTAGAAGCATATTTGTAGTATTAGGCTTTAGTTTTACATCGTGCGAGAGCTTTAGAGTAAGGCTTTTAGGGTAGATAGCCCTACCACCTTGCAAAGATTCTAAAACAGAAAGCACAAAAGTATGCGTATGTAAAAGCAGGGCTAGAGGATTGCCCGGGAGCAGGATAATCAAAGTATCTTTTAGCATAGCACAGCTAAGATGTCGCCCGGGCTTTACATTTATGCCATCAAAAAGAAATCTCGCACCCTGTGCCTGAAGGGCAGTTTTGATTAAATCCGCATCGCCTACACTCGCCCCACCGCTTGTAATCGCCACATCATATTGTGTAAATTGCTCTATTTTCCCACAAAGGGCATTCATATCATCTGCTAAAATACCCTCATAACTGCATTGATAGCCTCTTTGCGTAAGGAGTGTATAAAGGCTTGTGGCATTGGTATTATAGATTTGATGAGGTGCTGCCTTTTGGTGAGGCTCAATCACCTCATCACCACTAGAGAAAATCCCTATTTTTAAGGGTGTAAAGCTCTCTATTGCGCTTATACCCTGTGAGGCAAGAATGCTTACATCTAAATGATTAAGCCGCTGCCCTTTGCGTAAAAGTATAGAATCTGGGGCGATTTCTTCACCCTTGAAACGAATATTCTGCCCTGCTTTGATACTCTGCAAACAATCACTAGCAGGGATTTGCACCGCTGTGCCATTATCTTTAGTCCATTCAAACTGCACGATGGCTTGTGTATGTTGGGGAATCATCGCGCCCGTCATTACCTTATAAGTATGCCCCTTTGTGAGCGTGATATGAGTAGCATTATCCCCGGCGAAAATGCTCCCATCACACACACAAGTAGAACCATAATCATCTAACATAATCGCATAGCCGTCCATTGCAGAATTATCAAATGGCGGGAGCGATTTAGTGGCTTTGATATCTTGAGTAATAATATGATTGTAAGATTTAAAAAGTAGCAATGTATGTGTGCGCGTGGTAGGGCTTAAAGATGTGGCGATTTGTAATGCTTCTAAAAAACTTACCATAGCGTATCTCCTTCATAAATGGAATTGTCGTAGTTGCAAATACGCAGAGGCGATATGTGAGGTAATAGATTCTATATCATCTAAATGCTTATAGCTCACGCTAAGTAACTCGCGACATTGTGGTTCATCATAGCCCATAGAATGTAGGACAAAAGAGGGCTTTGCATTGCCAAAGAGACAATCCTGCCCGTTAATAGCATAAATCCCTGCTATTTGCAAACTCTCTATCAAAAGTCGTGCTTTTATACCCTTAAATCGCAAAGCAAGAGCGTTTGGGCTATTTAAAAGATGATATGGCACAAAAAGTGCCATATCATCTTTTAAATGCGATTGCAAAGATGTAAAAAACTGCGCTTTAGTATCTATGCTAGGAGGCAGGGCGAGTATGTCCTCTATGGCGGTAATGGCGGCTTTAAAGAGATTGGGACGCAAAAGCTGTGTGTCAAAATAAGCTTTAAGTGCGGGAATTTCCCCATCACTTAGCTCACTTAGGATAAAGCCGCATTTACGCATTAAGCCAATATGCTCGGCATTACACATAAAAAGCAATTTTTTATGCTTGAGAAGGCGCAAAGATTCTAAATGTGCTTGTGTGAGTGTGCTTAAAAAAAGTGAAATATCACAAAATATAAGCGCGTGAGGATAAGCACATAGAATCTGCTCTATCATAGATTCTATGGGATTTATGGATAGCACATCTTGGTTGATAATAGGCAGGAAAAAAACTATTGGTTCATTTGGGCGTATGTTTAAAACAGGCAGAGATTCTATAATGCCCTGCTGCGAGAGTGGCATAAAAGATAAGCCATCTTTGTGCATTGTCTGAAATGTATGTGCGGCATAAAAGCTCTGCTGTGAAAAGCTAGGAGCTAAGACAATATGATAATGATGAGAAAAAAGTGTGCTAAAGAGGCAGAGAAACTCCCCGCAGCTATAATCAAAACTATGGGCGTGAGTTTTATTAAACATCGCGCTTAAGTGTGCGCTATCTGCCTTTAAATCACGCACAAAGGCATTGTCAAATATATTAGGATTAGGATAGCTATCCTCAAAAAGCAGGGCATTTGCGCTTTTATTTAGCGGGAAATTAGCTAAAAAATCAAGATGTATATTCATTGCTCTACCTCATTATGCGGCTTTATGTATTTATAGAATCGCTTATTATCGATACATTCTATATCATCAAATTTATCGAGATACTCTAAATAGCCGATGAGATATTTACGGCTTAAATGAGTGCGCTCGCGCAAATTATTGACATCTACATAGCCCTGCTTTGTGATAATCTCACGCATAAGGGCATTCATTTGCATCAATGCAGTGGTAGCGATAAAAAAATTATGGCTAAGACGCACGATCTTTTTGCTTAGGGAGAGGCTTTTTAGTGCATTATCGCCCATTTTTCTATCAATATCAAGTGCATCATAAATATTATAGGGCGCAAGTGGCGTAAAGTGCTGCTTAATAAGTGTATCAAATAGCACATCTTCAACGTATATGCGAATATCCTTAGTTTCATTCGAGCAGGAGAGATACAGCCCATTTTTATGGATAATCTGCCCTTCATCAAGCAGCTCATCTAATGCCCTTTGTGCGAGGGCTAAAGACGCCCATTTATGCTTTAAACTCAAGCTTTGCGCGGAGAGAAGAGCATATTTATTACGTGTAAAAATATCAATAATAACGGTTTTTATCGATTCTATTTGTGAGAGGGGGTAGAGTGTGAGGGACTTTTCATCAACAAAGATAGAATCTATTGAGGTGGCGATTTCACAGCTTTGAACGTGGCTAAGATTAAATCTTTGTGTCGAACTCACAAGTCCAAAGCCCTTTTTATGAATGCGTGTAAGCAAGGTAAATGCTTGGTGGAAGTCCCTTTGTGCGAGGGCTTTAAGCAATGTAATCTTGGTAGATTTTTTAATAGGGTCAATGATGGGATTTAAAATCACGCCTCCACCTAATGCGCCCTCATCATTTCTTAGGACAAAACGTTGCGAGAATATGCCAAAGATGGGCTCATCGCATTTGAGTGTAGCGAGGATAAGGGGCTTTGAGCCAAAGCTATGTGCGCTTATGGGAGAAGATTCTAGAATCTGCACCTTTGCATTAAGCTTCGTGCTGCCTATGTAGCATTGATAGGTAGCATTATGCTTCACATCACCAAAAATCGCTACATCAACACTATTAAATCCCCGCAAATATCCCTTAGGCGCAACGAGAAAGCCTCTTTTAAGCTCATTGTGTTTTACTTGTGTGAGATTGAGCGCGACACGATGCGAGGGCGTGGCTAGAGGCGCATCTTTATCGTGAATTTGTATCCCGCGCACGGATACTTCCTTATGGATATGATAAGCATAAAGCTTGTCATTAGGGGCGCATTGCCCGCTTAAAACACTACCGGTTACCACGCAGCCTGCGCCTTTTATCGTAAAGCTTCTATCAATGTAATACACAAACATACCAAAATCTGCCCTCTGTGGCTTAGGCACATTATCTAGGACTTCTTTTAATGCCTCTAATGCCTGTGTGTTTTCTATCTTGTCTGCTTTAGGGTGCAGACTAAGGGCAATACAGGAATGCAACTTTATATCACTTTGTATAAAAAGCTTTGCAATGTGAGATTCTAAAAGCGGAAGTTGCGTGGAGGGTGAAGTGAGCTTGTCAATTTTAGTTATCACGCAAATGCAGGTGCGAATCCCCAGCATATCGGCAATTTTAATATGCTCTAATGTTTGAGGCATAATCCCTTCATTTGCGGCTATCACAAGCAGCAATACATCAATACCAAAGGTCCCCGCAATCATATTTTTTACTAATTTTTCGTGTCCGGGGACATCGATAAAGGCGACATTACGCGCAGGTAGGGGGAGGGAGGAAAAGCTTAAATCTAATGTAATACCCCTTTGCTTTTCCTCTTTGAGATTATCTCCATCAAAGCCATTAAGAGCCTTGATAAGCGTTGTTTTGCCGTGGTCAATATGCCCACCTAGCCCAACGATAATATCATTATCCTGCATTTGTCTCACCTAGAATGCTTTCAAGTGCGCTTAAAATTTGCTCCTCATCGCCATTAAGCAATGTCCGCATATCAAGGAGGATTCTATCTTTTTGCACACAGACGATTATCCCGCATCGCCTTAAGGCAGATTCTAAAGCCTTAACCTCCATATCTTTCATACAAAGTGCTACACCAAAGGAATCAAATGATAAATGTGGGATACTCCCTCCTCCTGCGAGTGATTGCAAGGGAATAACCTCAAGGAGGGCAAATTTTGAGGCAAATGGAGTGGCATTAAGAGCATTTTTTAACGTTTGTGCCCTAGATTCTAACACCTTGCTATCTGTTTGAAGCATAGAGAGGGTTGGAATCTTATAATAAGCCTTTTGCTTATAGGCTTTGAGGGTCGCATTGAGGGCGAGAATGCTGAATTTATCTACTCTCAATGCACGAAGTAAGGGATTTTTCTTAAGTGTTGCAATAAGAGGCGATGAGCCAAGTATAATGCCTACTTGCCCCGCCCCTAAGAGTTTATCTCCGCTAAAGCTAAGAAGTGAGGGCTTATATTTGCAAATCTCCTGCACACTTGGCTCATCTGGGAGATTTAGCACTCCTATATGCCCGCTGCCTAAGTCAAAATAATCAATAAGATGGTGCTTCCGCGCTAGAGTGGTAAGCTCTTTAAACTCGCAGGATTGCACGAAGCCTATTTGCTTAAAATTGCTTTGATGTGTTTTCATAATAATAGCACTCTGCTCGTTAATGGCATTTTCATAATCCCTTAGACGCGTTTTGTTTGTCGTGCCTACTTCACATAGGATACTCCCCGCACTTGCCATAATTTCAGGGATTCTAAAACTCCCGCCAATCTCCACAAGCTCCCCACGTGAGATAATAGTCTCTTTTTGCGCTCCAAAGGTATTTAGCACTAAAAACACCGCAGAGGCGTTGTTATTCACCAAAAGCGCGTCCTCACAGCCGCATATTTCACATAACATTTGTGTGCAGTGCCTATAGCGCTCATCTCTCTTGCCTTTGTCCAAATCGTATTCAAGTGTGTGATAACTGCGTAAAAATGGCATGATTTCATCAAGGATTTCTTGTGAAAGCACACTCCGCCCAAGATTTGTATGTATTACAACGCCTGTGGCATTTACCACTTGCCTTAAGGTAGGGCGAGAAAGTGCCTCTGCCTTTTTTTTAAGCATGGGGATAAGACCAAGCAGAGATTCTTCAAAAGTTGCTCTAGAGATATGTCCTGCTTTTAGATTTGTGCGTAGGGCGTTAAGATGCGATGCAATAAGGGGCAAAAGGAGGGATTTATCAAACGATTTTAGCTCATTATGCTGGAGCAGCGAATCGACTTTAGGAATGGATTGAAGCAGGTTTTTCACATATCACTCCTTAATATAAAAAAACAAACTCAAATAAGCCTATAACGTTTGTTATATTATACACTTAATTCTTTGCAAATGAGCAAGTTTAGTAAGCTATACAATTCACAGATAACCTTAAGAATTGCTTGCGAGTATGGATTAGTACTTGGTGTATGTACGGCACACGGCACAATAGTAAAAGAATATAAAGCACACAACCTTGGCTTTCACAATAAAGATACATAAAAGAGATATTAGCTATGATTTCCCTTCACCTCTTGTAAATATTGGAGATATGGAGTGAAAATAAAAAATAACCTATCAAAGAAAAGCCAGAGAAGCAGATTCAATAAAGCATTCACACAAAGTATTTATTTAATACTTGCAAAAGTCTGTAATAACATTAGCTCTTAAGTAAATCCCATAGGGATACAAAGTAAGATTTCTCCTTCAATTTACCAAAAAAGATGTAATCCTCATATCTTAAGGCAAAAAGAGATTTTATATTTTGGGCTTGAAGGTGAAAGGTATCCTCAAATAGAAAAATAATATCTTTTTTACCTTTGTAGGATTATACTGGAATGAAGGGAGTGGGTAGATAATGGGCAATAGAAAGGATTATTTTTTAATCACTACTTAAGATTACATCAAAACTCTATCTTTATTATAAAAAAGAATCTAAAGATACTTTAAAGATAAAAGTGCCTTTAGGATGGATATCAAAAGAAAATAATATTTTTGTTTAACGCCTACCTGCAATATATATATATTCATAAAATTCAAGTTTCATAGTTTTCTTTAAAATATGCAAATACATCTATCAGCGATTAGAATACAAGTTTAACTATTGCTTATCAGGTCTCCTTGTCCTGCTTAGACTCACCCTCCTAAGTTATCTAAAGAATTTTACAATAATATGGAGAAAATATATTTATGATTTATTTATACAAGTGGAAACAACTTTATGTGCAACTTACTCTACTTAATTTTTTTATCCCAATAGTAAAAAGGAAAGATTACACTCTCCTTTTTACTATTCTAAAAGGTATTGCAAGATAGATGTTTGTTTGCAAAACTTATTTTTATTTATGACTCTGTCTCAGCTAAATCTAGCATCAAATAACATTGTTTTATAGCACATATAAAATCTCTATAAAATTTAATGACAAACAGATTCAAATACTTGGACACTTGTCCTAAGTGCTATCTATCTTTGAGTTTTAATTCACTAATTAATTTTGTATAGCGACTATATTGTGTTTTTTTGAGGTAGGTTAATAATGATTTTCTTTGCCCTACAAGTTTTAAAAGCCCTAAACGACTCGAATGATCCTTTGGGTTTGCCTTTAAATGCTCTGTTAAGTCAGTAATTCTTTGCGAAAGCAATGCTATTTGCACTTCACTTGAACCCGTATCTTTATTATCCCTTGCAAACTTAGCAATAATCTCTTTCTTTTTCGCCATATCTAAAGCCATAAGACCTCCTTGAATGGTAAATTAAAAGGTGAAATTCTATCTTAAAAAGCTAAAAAATACATAAAATAAACTGCTTTTGTCTACAAAGAGCATAAAACCCCTTTGCTGTTTTTGCAAAAGATAGGAACACAAACTTAGCTATTCATCAGCATTTAGCTAAATAGAATAAACTGCATTATTCTTTAATTGATAGTGATTCATAACGCAACACATCTTACTAGAGTAAAAATGCTTTTTATACACTTTATCAATTCGAATATGCCAAAATGAACTTCTTTACTAAAATTTTCTTCCTAAAGTCTACCTATTTGGTATGAATTAAACACAAATATCTAATCCAATAAATAAGCTAGAGTAAAGACAAGCTTATCACTATACAAAGCTATATAACTTGCATACTACTGTGTATTTTGCAAAGTTTCTTCCAAGATGGATTGTGCCACTGGCGCATCTTTAGGATCTACAAAGAAAAAGATTTCCACGCGATTATTTTTTGCACGATTAACAGGTGTATCATTGGGCGCAATAGCTTGGTGTTCGCCATAGCCAGAAAATGAAATACGTTCATTTGAGATACCATTTTTCACAAGAGACTTCATTACGCTAAGTGAACGTGCCGCAGACAACTCATAATTATCCTTATAGCGTGAGCCAACAGGCAAAGGAGAATTATCCGTATAACCACGCACATCAATCTTAACATAATCAGGAAGTTTCTTGATAATCGCACTCATACGTTGCAAATATAAATACACATCGCTATTATTAATCTCTGCGCTTCCTGCTTCAAAGAAAATATTAGAGGGTAACCGCAGCGACACACCCATTTCCATTTGCTCTAAAATCCCACCCTCTTCTGCCATTTGTTCAATTTCCGCAGTAGTAATAGATGAATTTTCACTCAGGGCAGAACTTTCATTTTCCACTTCATTTTCACTTATATCATCTTGATTTGAAGGAAGTGGTGCGGTAAGTGTAAAATCAAAGAGTTTTATAAACTCCGTTTTTAAGGCTTCAGAATCCGAATCGGCTGTTGATGAAATCGCCCACAAGGCAATAAAAAGAGCCAAAAGAAGCGAAAGGAAATCCGCATAAGGCACAGCCCATTTTTCTCCTGCAGGACAATCGGGACACTTCTTTTTTTTAGCCATTATGCACTCTCTTATTCAAATTGTGAGATTTTGGGCTCACCCGGTGGGATAAATCCTAATAATTTCTCTTCAAGGTTACGAGGATTATCACCATTAGCAATACCCACAACGCCCTCTAAAATCACCATACGTTCACGTATGATATCCTTGCTTTTAGCGTGCATTTTATGCCCCCAAGGACCAAACATTCCATAAGAACAGAAAATCCCTGTAACCGTTGCAGTAAATGCTCCAGCAATCCCTGCTGCCATAGCCTTTGGGTCATCAAGCAACTGCAAAGCAAGCATAAGCCCCATAACCGCTCCAACAAGCCCCATTGTAGGGCAAGTCTCAGCATACATAATCCAAAAATGCGAAGACCCGTGATAGTACTCTTCTAAAGATTCTATTTGCACTTCCATATCTTCACGCACAGCGTGTGCATCGCGTCCATCAATAATCATTGAAAGTGCCTGACGTAAGAAATCATCTTCAATCTGTGCCGCCTTACCTTCAAGAGAAAGGACACCATCTTTTCTCGCAAGGGTAGAAAGTTCAACAAGAGTACGTATAGTTTCGTTCAAATTCACTCCACTTCCACCAAAAACAAGCTTCATTTCTTTAAAAGCAGCCTTAACATGTGTACCATGTGTGGCTGCCATTGCTGCACAACCAGCAGTAGGAATAATGATGATGAGCGAACTAATATGGATAAGATGTAAAGGGTTACCTCCCTCCAAAATATCTCCTAGCGAGAGACTAGCAACAGCCCCCAAAAGTCCTAAAATACTCGTTAAATCCATAGGCACCTCATAAACTAATTTAAGAAATAGAAAGCAAAAAATATTCCTAGTAAATAGATATTACATACCGCCCAAATGCTTTATCCAAAAGGGCACATTTGCCTGTTCATCATTAAGGTAAGTAGTCCTTCCGTGTCCGGGATAAATAGGCTTATTGGGAGTTGAAGGAAGCGCACTAAAAGCAAGAAGAGAATCTCTCATATCAATCGTGCTTGAATAGGGAAAATCGCTCCGCCCAATAGAGCGATAAAAGATAAAATCCCCGCTAAAAATATTACCCTCAATTTCAATAATTGAGCAGCCCGGTGTGTGTCCGGGAAAATGAGAAAATATCACCTCTATGCCATCAAACACTAAACTTTGTGTACCTTTTTCACATAATGTAAGAATATCAGGTGTGCTTGGCGTTACACCTGTGCCAAAGCAATCTGATTCTAACATAAACGCATCAAGTGCAGGACAGACAAGCGGTACTTGAGGAAAATGTGCTTTAAGCGTGGCATTGCTCCAAATGTGGTCAAAATGCCCGTGTGTATTTAAAAATGCAAGTGGCTTGGAGCAATGCGCCATCACCCAATCACTCGCGCCAATCCCAGCGTCAATGACAATCTCTCCCTGTGGCAATTTGTAAATATAACAATTTGTTTGATACTCACCAAAACTTTGAGAGAGAAGCTCCATAAAATTATTACCTTTTTGAGAATTGTGGGCTACGTCTTGCTTTCCTTTTACCATATTTCTTACGCTCTACCACACGAGAATCGCGGGTCAAAAGCCCCTTCGGTTTCAAAATCGCTCTAAAGGCTATATCATAACTATTAAGAGCTTTTGAAATGCCGTGTCTCAAGGCTTCAGCTTGAGCTGAATATCCACCACCAAAGGCAACAGCCTTTATATCTACGGATTTTTCTTGCTTTGTGAGGAGAAGCGGCTGCATTACCTTCATCTTAATTGCCTCGTGTCCACCAAGCCAATCATTGAGATTCTCTCCATTAATAGTGAGCTTACCGCTGCCCGGAGTAAGCCAAACCTTTGCGATTGCTGTTTTTCTCTTTCCTGTTGCATAAACTTTTGCCATACTATTCCCTTATTTTGAGCTTTTAGAAACTTGTGCGCTATGTGGGTGATTACCATCGCGATAAACTTTGAGCTTTTTAAGCATAGCGCGTCCAAGCTTGTTTTTAGGAAGCATACCTCGAACGGCTAAGTGATAAAGCTTTTGCGGATTTTTCTCTAGCATTTCTTGCAATGTCTTGCTTTTAGTGCTACCAAAATACCCTGAATGTGTGAAATATTCCTTATCTTCAAGCTTCATTCCTGTGAATTTCACCTCTGTGGCGTTAATAATCACTACAAAATCACCGCAATCAATGTGAGGTGTGAAACAAGGCTTATGCTTACCACGTAAAAGCGTGGCAACCTCTGTGATAAGGCGACCAAACACTTTATCTTTCGCATCAAGCACAATCCATTGACGATTAATGTCAGTTTGTGTTGCTATTTTTGTCAATTCCATTTAGGTTTCCTTAGATTCTGTAAAATTAAGGCGAGGATTATAGGAATTTTATACTTAAAGAATACTTAAGTTAATCAAATATTAAGATTATTTACTACGAGCCAATATCTTAAATATGTAGGAATCTGCCGTAGAAGTTATTTTTACATTTTACTTTTCTACCAAGAAGTGAGTGGATAATCTAGACTTACATATGCAATTTATAGATTAGCCCTCTGTGCAAATGCAGCACGAAGTGTAGCAGCAAAGGAATGATAGACTAGAGTTTCCATACGGATTAAGTTGCAAAAACGATAAGTGAAGCATTATGTCTCTAACTCACCTTTTGTATTCATCATATACACACGCCCGCAAAGTCCTCTCGCTATGTGCTCATCGTGGCTAATAAGCATAATCGCACTTTTATTACCTCGCTGCCATCGCTTGAGGTAATCCATTATATGTAAAGAAAGTTCATAATCAAGCCCAGAAGTACTTTCATCAAGGATTAGCACTCGAGGTTTAATGCTTAAAGCCCTCACAAGGCAGATTCTCTGTGCCTCACCGCCAGAAATCATACCCACCTGCTTAAAAAGTATATCCTTAGGCAATGCCAAATCCTCCATTAACATATAAATGCGCTCTATCGCCTCCTTTTTCTCACAAGCCTTAAGATACAAAAGCGGCTCAAGGCAGTTCTCAAGGCAAGTAAAATGCGGATTCAAAGAGCCTATACTATCTTGGAAAAGTATTTGCACTTGCGCGCAAAATGCCCTGCGAAAGCTAAGGTTACAAATATTAATAGGCACAGAGTGAAGTCTCACTTCTCCCACGGCTCCCGCCTCATCTCTTTGTGGTCGCAAAAGCCCACAGGCAATCTTTGCCAACGTGCTTTTCCCACAGCCACTTTTCCCCATAATCGCAATGTTTTGCCCCACCTCTAGTTTCAAATCAATATGTCTTAACACATAATGCTTATATGCGGCAAATCCCCGATATGATGTGTAGTAATAAGATACATTGCATAGCTCTAACATAATTTCTTCCCTTGATAGAGGGATTGCAAACGCTGCATTGTAGGCGTTTGTGGCATTAAAGGTTTGCCACTATCCTCTAAAAGCACGCCTTGAGATAATCGCGCAGATTCTATAATCTTGCCCTTTTGCATTATATAGACATATTGTGCATTTGCTGCCACTGCGGCTAAATCGTGTGTGATAAGCAAGATTCCTAATCTATGATTCTCTCTCAAATCACGCAAAGTTTTGAGAATCTCCTCTGCCTTTAGCTTGTCTAAATCACTACTTGGCTCATCGGCAATCACAAAAGGCGCTTGTGCAAGCAAAGCAAGGGCTATCATCGCTCTTTGTAACATTCCGCCGCTTAATTCAAATGGATATTTATCTAGCACTTGCGCTTCTAGCCCCGCTTTTTGCAAACACTCAAGCACAAATCCTTTGTCATAAGGCTTATGCAGGGCGATACAAGTTTCCTTGAAATGATAGGCAATACTAAGGAGCGGATTAAAGCACGTGCGAGGAGACTGCATAATACACGCAAAGGCTACACCACGATATGCCACAGGATTAATCACTTGCGAATCTAGCTTAATAACACCACTTGTCAATGCAAGGTTTGAAGCCACAAATCCCTGCAAGGCAAGCGCGCTTAGAGATTTACCACTGCCGCTTGCCCCAAGCAATGCAGTGCATTCTCCTCTCCTCACACAAAGAGATGGAATCTCTACAAGCTTATGAGTATCCATATCAATGCACAAATGTTCTATTTCTAGGCTTTGTGCGCTATGTATAGAATCTAAGCTCTTTGCTTTACCTAAAGCCACATCTTTGACATTATCATCTAGCCCCTGCACTGCCCTAAGACTATCTCTTAAACCTTCACCTATCATATTACATAATGCCACGCTTACAAAAAGCGCTAACCCCGGATAAATAATCAAAGCAGGATTATCCCACATATACTCCTTTGCCTCACTTAGCATCACACCCCATTCAGGTGTGGGCGGCTGCACCCCAAGCCCAAGGAATGAAAGTCCCGCGATATGCAGCATAATATGCCCTATATCCATACTCGCTAAAATCACACATTGACTTAAAATAGGTACTAAAAGATGGCGTTTGAATCTCTGCAAAGCACTCGCTCCAAAGGTAAAAGAAAGCAGCACGTATTCTTTATTTTTCACACTAAAAACGATGCTACGCACGATACGAGCATACCAAGCCCAATGTGTGAGGATAATAGCAATCATCACATTTTCTAGCCCCGCACCCAGCACGCCCACAAAAAACAAAGAAAGCGCGATAGTAGGCACACTCATAAACACATCGCATAGCCGCATACATATCGCATCTAATCGCCCACCCACAAAGCCACACAATCCCCCAATACCTATACCTAAAAGCATAATCCACGCTAAAATCACAAAAGCACAGCCAAGTGAAAGTCTCGCCCCATAGAGAATCCGCGAAAATATATCCCGCCCTAAATAATCCGTCCCAAGCCAATGTGTAGCACTCATAGGGGCTAAAATATGCTCCAAATCCTGCATATCGGGCTCAAATGGTGCAATAGATGGGGCAAAAATAGCAAGTAGCACGATGATACCTAGCCCAGCAAGGGCGCATTTACCCCATATTTTCATACATATTCCTTGCTAGGATTTTCATACGTGTGCGCCATTTGCTTACGCATACGTGGGTCAAATACCGCATAGAGAATATCTACCAATGCGTTACACAGCACAAAAGACGCACTTAAAATGACAATAAAGCATTCAATGACAGGGTAATCGTGATTAGCAATCCCGCTAATACTATATAATCCAATGCCGGGCAGTCCAAAGACACTTTCAATTACCAATGCACCGCCCACAAGCTCCCCTATGTGCATACCCATCGCTGTAAGGATAGGCAAAAAGGCACTATAAAAAATATGTATGATATGTAGCCTTAAGCCCCTTACTCCACGCATTTTAGCATATATGATATGCCTCTCTTTCTGCACTTCTAGCATATTAGCACGAATGAGCCGCGCTAGGATACATATAGACATCAGTGCGATACTCACACTTGGCAAAATAAGACTTTTTGCGCCCTCTAGCCCCACCGCAGGAAGCCACTCCAAATATATGCTAAAAAACAAAACGAGCAAAAAGGCAACCCAAAAATTAGGCATACTCACGCCGATGAAGCATATAAAGCGAATGAGGAAATCAGGGAATCTATTATGATAATACACACTTGCAATCCCAAGCGGTAAGGCACATAGAATAGTCAAAATAAATCCGCATAGCACAAGTAAAAGTGTATTGGGTAAAAAATGCAAAAAGTCCGCGCTCACACTCCTACCACTCATATAAGAGATTCCAAAATCAAGCCTTATGGCGTCTTTAAGCCACAAAAAATACTGTTGCAAAAGCGGTTTATCAAGTCCAAATTCCACTCTAAGTTCCGCTATAAGCTCTGGTGTGGCAGGAATGTGTGAGTGTAAAATATATGCCATCACCGGATCACTCCCGCCAAGTCGCAACAAACAAAACGTGCCAAAAGATACAAGTAGTACAATGGGGATAATAGAGCAGATTCTATAAAAAATAAACTTTTTCATCTGCCCTCCCCTTATTTTGCCTCTTCATAAAATTCCCAAAATGGCACTTCATAGCCTACCACTCCCATTTTAATACCTTTGATTTTAGGGTGTGTGATGGCTTTATTTTTTTGATAGGTAAGTGGCACATACACACCACTTGTTTCAAGCATATTGATGACATTGTCTAACAATGCGTCAAAAGTTGGGCTTGATGGATTAAGCACAATAAGCTTTCTAATGCCTTCATCGATGGCAGTTTTAGTGCTTAAGCCCGATTGTGCGGCAAAGTCAATATGACTTGGAATCAACATAGAATATAGCATACTCAAAGGTTCATAGGGTGCACCCCAAGTCTCACTAAAAGCCATATCAAAAGCCCCTTTAAGTAAACGATTACGATATATGCTAGGCTCACTCGCGCTTAGACGCACCTTAATGCCTAGAGCCTTTAAATCACTTTGGATAATTTCAGCCATCATTTTATGAGCAGGATTATCCCCGCTAAAGAGTATCTCTATGCCTTTTTGATGCAAATGAGAATCTACAGAATCTGCCAAAGTGCGTAAAAATGCTAAAGATTCCTGTATAGCTCTCTCCTCTTTGTTTTTTTGTGTAGAGGGAGTGCTTTGATAAAAGATGTGATTAGCACTTTCTTGAATCCCCCCATAGACCGCTCTAACAAGCCTTTGCTTATCAATAGCATATCCTAGAGATTGTCGCAGCAATGTGCTAGATTGGGCGTTTGTGAGTGTAAAAGCAGGGGAAGCAGAATTAATGACAAGATTCACACTATGCAGCGGTGGGCTAAGATACGTGGCAAAGTGCTTACTCTTTTGCATATTTTTAAAAATCTCTAAGGGAATTTGATCATATCCATAAATCATATCTATTTGTCCGCTTCTTAGGGCTGCTATTTTCGCGCTTGGGTCAAAAATCACCTTCAAAATAATCTCATCATAATAAATCCCCTTATAGCGCTCTTTATCCCAATAGTGCGGATTCTTATGTAATGTATCGCTCACACCAAGCTTAGAATCCGCAAACATATACGCACCCGTGCCGATAGGCTTAGGATTATGCTTGATTAAGTCTAAATCCTTAGGAAAGGCACTAGGAGCTAAGAATCTAAAAGGACGAACTACGGCAAGCTCGCTTAGCGTGGGGCTATAAGGCTCTTTAAGCGTGAGAACGACTTTATAAGCATTGATTTTTTGCATCGATTGTATTACCATAGCTAACCCGCTCCAAGAATGCCTAGAACGATTTTTGAGAATGGATTGAAAGTTTAGCACCACCGCATCAGCATTAAATACCTCACCATTTGAGAATTTCACCCCCTCGCGCAATGTAAATTCATAGCGCAAACCATCTTTACTCACCTGCCACGATAATGCCAAAGATGGCACAATTTTGCCATTCTTGTCCACTTTGACTAAGCCCTCATAAATGCTATTTTGTGCAAACATCGCATTGCCGTGATAACCTTGAGGATTCATCGTGCCGATATTTTGAGATACTGCCATAGTAAGCGTATTTTGACCAAACGCCAATCCCATACACACGCATATCACCGCCACTAAACGCATTATTACTCCTCTATTCTTTAGTGTCTATAAATTAAGAATTTTTAAAACTATATCATATTAATAACATAAAAAAATAAAATAAATAATATTTTTATAGCAAACTAAATAAATCTTAATATGAACCTATAAAATTACTTTCTTTTTGCTTATTTTCAGATCTAAAGTTCTACGTCCCCTCGTCTTTTTCTAGTGATGAGGAGAGTTAAATATGCAAATATGCGCTAGACTTCACGATAGAAAATTGGTATTTTATGTGATTTCATTTTGATACAAATAGATAATCTAGCTCGCTTTATGAGGAAATTCTAAGTCTATAAAACTCACCTAAAAAACAAGTTTCTTTACCAAGCTAAGATTTTATAGGCATAGAGATAAAATGCTTCCCCATCTTTAAAGAACCTATCCAATCTTTATTTGAGATATTGTGAATGCAGTATAAAAACTAACAACTATATGTAGTAAGAAACTCAAATGGGTGGGGGCGTGCTTCCCAAGGCCAAATTTCTGTCTCAAACTTATAAGCCTTATAGGTTTGTATAAATTCCTCGCTAAACACATTGCCTTCTTTGAGGTATGCTTTATCCACCAGCATTTCCTCAATCGCGTGGCGCAATGTATGAGGCAACTGCTTAATGCCTTTCTCACGGATTTCATCAAGTGTGAGTTCAAAGAGATTAATTTCCATAGGCTTACCCGGGTCAATTTTATTCCTAATACCATCAAGTCCCGCAAGTAGTAAGCTTGCAAAGGCAAGATAAGGATTTGCCGAGCTATCGGGGAATCTAAATTCCATACGTTTTGCCTTTTCTCCGCTATTGTATGGGATTCTAATACTTGCGCTTCTATTTTGCGCACTATATGTTAAAATACTTGGCGCTTCAAAGCCCGGAATGAGCCGTTTGTATGAGTTTGTGCTAGGATTTGTGAAGGCTGCTAAGGCTCTAGCATGTTTTAGCACTCCACCTAAGAAGTGCAACGCCATTTCACTTAACCCCTGATAGGCATTTCCCGCAAAGAGATTCTTATTATCTTTCCAAATGCTAATATGTACGTGCATACCGCTGCCATTATCGCCATAAAGGGGCTTAGGCATAAATGTAGCCGTCTTGCCATTGAGATGAGCTACCATTTTTACCACATATTTAAATTTTTGCACATTATCGGCAGCTTCGAGCATATCGCCAAACTTCACACCGATTTCATTCTGCCCTTGCGCTACTTCGTGATGCAATACAAAGGTTTCTAGCCCCACTTGGTTCAGCACCTTTACCATTTCAGTGCGTAAATCCACTGAAGAATCCACCGGTGGCACAGGGAAGTATCCACCCTTTGTACCGGGGCGATGTCCCATATTTACGCCACCCTCAAAGGCTCTATCGCGATTCCATTCGCCCTCTTCGGAATCTATCTCATAATATTGACAATTTACAGAATCTTTAATTTTAATAGAATCAAACACAAAAAACTCATTTTCTGGTCCATAATACGCCACGTCACCAATCCCGCTTTCTTTAAGGTGCTTCATCGCACGTTTGACAATAGAACGAGGGCATTTCTCATAAGGCTCATTTTTATAAACATCCCAAATATCGCAAAAGACTATCACCGTAGTATCCGCACTAAAAGGGTCAATAAAATATCGCACAGGCTCGGGGATAAGTATCATATCAGATTTATCCACAGGCTGCCACGCAGGGATAGAGCTGCCATCAAAGGGTATCCCCTCAAAACTCTCTTCGCCAATCGCACTTCTTGAAAAGCTCAAATGATGCCATATGCCTTTAATATCAGTGAAGCGGAAATCGATAAATTCCACTTCATTTTCATCGCAAAATTGAAAAAATGCCTTGACTGCTTGTTTGTCGATTGCTACTCTGCTCATACCCTTGCTCCTTAATCATTGTGTAGATTGTGTAAATAAAATGCGAATTATAGCATAAGGGAGATAAGCTTTTACAAATAGACCTATACTAAACCTAAGTGTTCCTTTGCGCGGGCATAAGTGGCTTTGGCAATGGGGCGGACTGCATTAGCACTTTTATCTAGTATAGATTCTATATATGCCCTATCACTGCTTAGTCTTGCATACTCCTCTTGTATAGGACGTAAAGTTTCTATAATCACTTCGCTCAAAGCGCTTTTAAGATGTCCATAGCCCTTGCCTTCAAATGCAGATTCTATTTCTTCGCGGCTCTGTCTTGTGAAAATCTCATACATACAAAGCAGATTATATAATCCTGCGCGAGATTCATCAAAGATAATGCCACTTTGAGAATCTGTAACTGCCTTTTTGATTTTGCGTGTGATGAGTTCAGGGCTATCAAGTAAAAAAATCGCGTTATTCTCGCTCTGTGCGGATTTACTCATTTTGGCATTTGGGTCATCTAAAGCCATTATGCGCGCTCCTACTTTAGCAATCATCGGCTCAGGAATATTAAAGCATAATCCATATTCATTATTAAAGCGCATTGCCACGTCACGTGTTAGCTCTAAATGCTGCTTTTGGTCTTCACCCACAGGCACAAAATCTGCCTGATAGAGCAAAATATCCGCCGCCATAAGCGCAGGGTAATTAAACAAGCCCACATTAATATTTTTTGGATTTTTTGCACTTTTATCTTTAAATTGTGTCATACGACTCATATCACCCATAGGAATATGGCAATCTAAAATCCACGCTAATGCGGCGTGTTCATCGATTTGACTTTGGATAAAAAGATGAGATTTATTTGTATCAATGCCACAGGCTAAAAGAATACCTGCAAGGTCATAAGTCTTTTCTTTTAATTGCGTAGGATTCTGTTTAGTCGTAATCGCGTGGGAATTAACCACGCAAAAAATATTTTCATATTCCTCTTGTGAATCTACCCAATGTCGCACCGCACCTAGATAATTGCCTAAGTGGATATTGCCCGTGGGCTGAATGCCTGAAAAAACGCGTTTTTTTTGCAATTGTGCGTCCATAATTTATCCCCTAATCTCAAAATCATTAACAAAAGCGGTATTATATGATTTTTGGCTTAAGTTTAGAGGAATACCCCATTAAAAATTGTGCTAAAAGTTTTACCCAAGAAAAGGTGGTTTTACACTCACTTGGTAAAAAAATTTTTTACAAAATTGTGTAGAATCTCCCCCTTTGTCAAAGTGCGTTTATCAAAATTGTTTCAAAACGATACGAAATTAAATAAAACTGCGTTAAAATGGTCTTAAATCCACGAAGGAAGGAGAAAGTATGCTTGAGATACGATGGCATTCTCGTGCTGGGCAAGGTGCTGTAACAGGCGCAAAAGGTCTAGCCGATGTAATTGCAGGAACAGGCAAAGAGGTGCAAGCCTTTGCATTCTATGGTTCAGCTAAACGCGGTGCTTCTATGACTGCCTATAATAGGATAGATTCAGAGCCTATTCTCAATCACGAAAAGTTTATGAATCCCGATTATATTTTGGTGATTGACCCGGGCTTGGTATTCATCACAAATATTTGTCTTTATGATAAACCATCGACAAAATACATTATCACCACGCGCTTAAGCAAGGAAGAGCTCATTGCTAAAAAGCCCGAGTTGGCACAAAAAGAGGTATATACGCTTGATTGTATTCAAATCTCTATTGATGCACTTGGCAAATCTATCCCTAATGCACCTATGCTTGGGGCGTTAATGAAAGTTTCAGGTATGCTTGAGATTGACTTCTTTTTAGAATCTTTCTCCAAGGTGCTTGGTAAAAAACTCCCCCAACAAGTGATTGAGGCAAACAAAGTGGCTATTAGACGAGCTTATGAGGAAGTTAAATAAGGGCTTATTTTAAGGAGAAAAGAAATGGATAAATTAAAAGATTGGGACGAATTTGCAATTGGCTCTGTGCTGTTTCCTTTTAAAAAGGGCGTAGATGGGGCTATGGAACTTTATAAACAGGAACGAACTTATAGTGGCGATAGCTCATTTAGCGATAGTGTAGCGCATTGGCGTGTAGAAAAGCCCGTGCATAATAGTGATATTTGTATTAATTGCTTTACTTGTTGGGTATTTTGCCCTGATGCGGCGATTCTTACTAATAATGATAAATTAGCAGGTGTGGATTATGTGCATTGTAAAGGTTGTGGCGTATGTGTGGATGTGTGTCCCACCAACCCAAAATCATTGCTTATGTTTAATGATCACAAAGACAATGAAGAAGCCCTCAAAGAATGGCCTGCTAAAGAGCCTAAAGAATCGCAAAATAACGCATAGTCTAGGAGGAAAAGATGGCCAAAATAATGGAATTAAGGGATATTGAAGTATGGGATGGCAATATGGCTGCTTCTCAAGCACTTCGTCAAGCACAAATTGATGTGGTAGCTGCTTATCCTATCACACCTTCGACACCCATTGTGCAAAACTATGGAAGTTTTGTAAGTAATGGTTATGTCGATGGTGAATTTGTGATGGTAGAATCCGAACACGCAGCAATGAGTGCGTGTGTAGGTGCTGCAGCAGCTGGTGGAAGAGTAGCCACGGCGACAAGCTCTCAAGGTTTTGCATTAATGATAGAAGTGCTTTATCAGGCTTCTGGTATGCGTTTACCTATTGTGCTAAATCTTGTCAATCGTGCACTTGCTGCACCACTCAATGTAAATGGAGATCATTCAGATATGTATCTTAGCCGTGATACAGGCTGGATAAATCTCTGCACCTATAATCCACAAGAAGCTTATGATTTTAATCTTATGGCTTTTAAGATTGCAGAAGATAAACGTGTAAGAGTGCCTATAATTGTGAATCAAGACGGATTCATTTGCTCTCATACCGCGCAGTCTGTTCGCCCATTTACTGATGAGGAAGCATATAAATTTATCGGGGATTATATCTCGCATAATCCTATGTTAAACTTCTCTAACCCTGTAACTTACGGGGCGCAAACAGAAGAGGATTGGCATTTTGAGCATAAGGCACAGCTACACAAAGGCATTATGGATTCAGCACAGGTTATAGAAGAGGTATTTGAAGCTTTTGCAAAAAAATCTGGCCGCACATACAAACTTGTAGAAACTTATGATATAGAAGATGCAGAAGTAGCAATTGTGGCACTTGGCACAAGCGTAGAATCTGCTCGTGTAGCGGCTAAAAAAGCACGCAATGAAAAAGGCATTAAAGCAGGGGTTATCTCTATCCGCTCCTTACGACCCTTTCCTTTCAAGCAAATAGGCGAGGTACTAAAAGGTTTAAAAGCAGTAGCTTGTATCGACAGAAGTCTTCCAGCAGGAACAATGGGTATGCTTTTTAATGAATTTTCAGCAGCAGCTCTTGGGGCAGGAGCACATCTTATAATGTCAAATTATATTTATGGACTAGGCGGACGTGATTTGACACAAGCGCATTTAGAGAGCATTTTTACCGAGCTTAATGAAAATGCAAAAGCAGGTAAATTGACTCACCCACTTCAACAAATGTTAGGACTTCGCGGACCTAAAATGAGCTTTTTTTAAGGAGAATACAATGGTAAAGGAAGTAAAGAATCTTAAAGAATTTCAAAAATCATCAAAAAAATTTGAAGGTGCGCACTTACTTTGTCCGGGCTGTGCTCACGGTATGATTGTGCGAGAAGTACTTAGTGCAGTAGATGGACCCATTATTATTGGGAACTCCACGGGCTGTCTTGAGGTTTCAAGTGCAGTATATCCACATACAAGCTGGGATGTGCCTTGGATTCACATTGGGTTTGAAAATGGCTCTACGGCAGTTGCTGGAGCAGAAGCTATGTATAAAGCTCTGGCACGCAAGGGAAGATATACCGGTGAACGTCCTAAATTTGTAGCATTTGGTGGCGATGGAGCGACTTATGATATTGGATTTCAATGGATTAGTGGCTGCTTTGAAAGAGGGCACGATATGACTTATATCTGTCTTGACAATGAAGTGTATGCAAATACAGGTGGACAGAGAAGCGGCTCTACGCCTCTTGGCTCAAGCACATCAACTACACCCGCTGGAAGCGTAAGCTATGGTAAAAAAGAACGCAAAAAAGACTTGCTTTTTATTATGGCAGCACATCATGCGCCCTATGTCGCCCAAGTAGCTCCCAACAAGTGGAAAGATATGAATAAGAAAATTAAACGTGCTATTGATACAGAGGGACCAACCTTTATTAATGCAATGAGTGCTTGCACGACTGAATGGCGATTTGAATCTCATAAAACCGTTGAAATCAGCGATTTAGCAGTAGATTCCCTTGTGTTTCCATTATTTGAAATTATTAATGGTGTAGAAGTGCATATCACTTATCGCCCACGCAATATTGTGCCAGTTCGTGATTATTTAGGTGCACAAGGACGTTTCAAACATCTTTTCAAGCCTGAAAATGAACATATCATCGCACAATTTCAAAAAGATGTAGAGGCACGTTGGGAATACCTCCAACGTAGAGAAGAAATTAACCCCAAATAACACTTCTTAATATTCCTCTTAGCTAAGAAATAGAGGGATATTAATTGTATTTTATGTAATTTTGGGTAGAATCGCCGATTCTATAAAGCAGCCTTTTAAACAAAATCACTGCAAGGGTATAGTATGCAAGAAAAAGCTGACAAAATAAACAAAAAGTCAAAAGAAGTGAATGCTGAATTGGAAAATTTGTTTAAAGAAGAAGATAGCGATTATATTACGTATGAAAAAATTGCTCAAATTATGCTCAAAGCTCCCACAAGCGGACAGGTCAAAAAAATTAAAGACTTGAGCAAAAAATACAAAAAGAAACTTTTAAGCTCCTCTGAAGCGGCAAAAGTGCTTAATACTCAAGAACAAATCAAACGTCAAGCAGATAGAAAAAAAATGCTTGATGAAGAGCTTGAAGATGAATTTGACTTTATGAAAGATAAAGAGCTTCTTGAGTGGAGTAGGAGCGATAGCCCTGTACGTATGTATCTACGTGAAATGGGGCAGATTCCACTTTTGACAAAAGAGGAAGAAATTAGCCTAAGTAAGCAAATTGAGCTAGGGGAGAATACTATCTTAGATGCAATTTGCTCCGTGCCTTATTTGATTGACTTTATTTATGATTATAAAGATGCCTTGATTAATCGTGAGCGAAGGGTTAAAGAACTCTTCAAAAGTTTTGATGATGACGAAGAGGAAGAGGAATTAAATGAAGAGGAAGATTTTGATATAGAAGAAGAGGAAAATGCACGTAAGAACTCAAAGAGAGACCAAAAACGTGTAGAAAAGGTAATGGAAAGTTTCAAAGCACTTGATAAGGCAAAAAAAGAATGGCTTAAACTACTTGAAAGCCCATTAGCAGAGGGCGAGGATGAGCTTAGCCATATTTTGCTACTTTCACACAAAAAGCATATCCTCAAAACAAAACTTTTAGACTTAGGACCTACAAGTAAGCTCATTAGCGAGCTTGTAAGAGCAATGGAAAATACCTTAAAAAGCGGTGATGGCTTTGAGCGTGAGCTAAAAAGACTTGAATATAAACTACCATTATTTAATGATATATTAATACAAAATCACAAAAAAATTCTTGCCAATATTACCAATATGACACGCGATGAAATCGCCTCTATGGTGCCAGAAACCACAATGGTAAATGTGTATATGGAACTCAAAAAACTTTTTCAAACTAAGGAAGCAAGTGAAGGAGGTTTTAACCTTGAACCCGAAAAGCTCAAAGAAATCCTAGAACAAATTAAACGTGGGAAATCTATCTCCGATAAAGCAAAAGCAAAAATGGCAAAATCCAACCTCCGCCTTGTGGTGAGCATTGCCAAGCGATATACTAATCGCGGTTTGCCATTCCTTGATTTGATACAAGAGGGCAATATCGGGCTAATGAAGGCTGTGGATAAGTTTGAATACAAAAAAGGCTTTAAATTTTCTACTTATGCTACGTGGTGGATTAGGCAAGCTATCTCACGAGCCATTGCTGACCAAGCGCGCACTATTCGCATTCCCATTCATATGATAGAAACAATTAATAGAATCCACAAAATTATGCGCAAGCACGTCCAAGAGACAGGCAAAGAACCAGATATTGATTTTATTGCTAAAGAGGTAGGACTTTCCATTGATAAAGTAAAGAATGTTATTAAAATTACCAAAGAACCAGTGAGCCTTGATGCCCCTATTGGAAATGATGATGATGGTAAATTTGGGGATTTTGTAGAAGACAAAAATTCTGTAGGACCTATGGATTATATCCTCAAGGAAGATTTAAAAGTGCAAATTGATGAAGTACTTGAACAGCTTAATGACAGAGAAAAAGCTGTAATACGTATGCGTTTTGGACTTTTAGATGATGAAAGCGATAGGACATTAGAAGAAATCGGTAAGGAACTCAATGTAACGCGCGAGAGAGTGCGGCAAATAGAATCTAGTGCTATCAAAAAGCTCAAACATCCAAAAGTAGGTAGAAAACTAAAAAACTACATTGAGGAATAAAACTATAAAATCCAAGCCTTAAAAAACCAATCTAGCAGATAGATATTTGGCTTAAATAACCTAGCCTTACAAAAGCATAAGATTTTATCCTCTACTCATTAGCGCTTTGTGGAAGTAGCTTTCTCACAAGATTGCAATAACTGCGCTTGCACAAAATACATACAATATAAATGCAGCCTATCGTTTAATATTTCTATGTTATAGTAAATATTCATACGAAGGAAAACGCTATGGCACTATTGCATAACACACAAAAAGCAACTATCTTAAAAAACGCAAGAAAAATTGTTATTGTAGGCTTAAGCCCTCAGCAAGATAAGATAAGCTATCAGGTAGGGGCATTTCTATTATCTAGGGGTTATGATATTATCCCTATTTATCCGCGTGGTGGGGAGATTCTAGGAAGAGAAGTATTTTGCTCACTCAATGATGCCTTTGCAGTAATGGCGCAAAATGGGGAAGTATGCGATATTATCAACATCTTTAGAAAAAGTGAAGCACTAGGAGATGTGATGAATGAAATATGCGCCCTCACTCCTTATAGCTCCTTTGACAAAAGCCGCTTATGTGTATGGGTGCAGCTTGGGCTGCAAAGCAAAGAGGCTTATCAAAAAGCTAAAGAAAATGCTATCTTATATGAAGAGGATAGTTGCATTCAAGCCACATACAAAAATCTTTTTGGTAACGCAACCTTAACAGAGATTACCGCCCTATCGTAAGTATTTTTGAATCTAAAAATCTTTATGCTACAATACTCTCATATTACCTAGCACAAAGGATAATGTATGAATGACAATACACAGCAATCCCCCAATACCCCTAAAGACAACGTATCACTATACGCTCGCCTTAAAGAGAAAGCAAAAATAAGGTTTCTTTCTGATAAGGCACGATTTCTTACTGCTATTGCCTTAATTATTTTACTTGTGCTTGTCTTAAGCATTGATTCACCCCTGCTTACTTGCATTGTGCTTGCATTTCTTTGTGTCATTGCGATGCAAGAGGCTCTTTCTCTCTACAAACTAGAATCTGCTTTACATTATTATATCGCCACTATTTTGGCTTGGCTATGTGCGTATTTTAATGACCGCGTTATAGAATCTGCTCTTTTTGTACTCATTCTCTATGCGTCTTATCTTGCTTATAGCAAAAAAATCACGCTTAAAACCTTACTTCCTTTCATCTACCCACTTCTGCCATTTCTAAGTATTTACGCACTCTATAAAGACGCTGGGGGAGCTGGTGTATGGGTTATTGTATGGTTAATTGTAATTGTAGCATTTACCGATACAGGAGCGTATTTTGGCGGCAAAGCCTTCGGTAAAACGCCCTTTTGCCCTACTTCCCCTAAAAAAACCCTTGAAGGCGTGATTTGCGGGGTTATCTTTGGTGTGGTTTTTGGCTCAATTGTAGGCATTGGTACTTGTGGGAACTTTTTATATTCGCTTGGTATTACCTTTGTTGTAGCTCTTAGTGCTGTTTTTGGAGATTTATTTGAAAGCTACTTAAAACGTGAAGCAGGAGTAAAAGATAGCGGCTCATTATTACCCGGGCACGGTGGTGTGCTAGATAGACTTGATGCCATACTCTTTGGTGCGGTGGTAATGCACTTTTTGCTTTTTTTCCTACCCGGCTATAATAACATCACTATTATGCTTTAAAGTCTCTTTATGATTCTTCTTGGCAGCACCGGTAGTATTGGCACAAATGCCCTTGAGATCGCTGCAGCTTTTTCTATCCGCATAGAATCTTTATGTGCGGGTAGGAATATCTCTCTCTTAAATCAACAAATTGCACAATATAATCCTAAAAATGTATGTATCGCCCATAAAGCAGATTCTATTCGTCTTATCAAAGGAGATTATCGCTTATTTTATGGAGCAGAGGGGATTTTAGAAATGATAGAATCCTCCCAATCTACTCTTGTCCTCAATGCCCTTGTGGGATTTGCAGGGCTTGCCCCTAGCTTCAAAACCTTACAATGTGGTAAAAAACTCGCTCTAGCCAATAAGGAATCACTCGTAAATGCTGGTTGGCTTTTGCAAAAAGAGCAGATTACGCCCATTGATAGCGAACATTTTGGATTATGGTATCTCACACAAAATCGCCCTATAAATGAACTCTATATTACCGCAAGTGGTGGGGCTTTTCGAGACTATCCATTAGATAAAATTGCTTGCGCCTCACCACAAGAAGCCCTCAAACACCCTAATTGGCAAATGGGACAGAAAATCACCATAGATTCAGCCACTATGGCAAATAAACTTTTTGAGATTCTCGAAGCACGTTGGCTCTTTAATACACAGCATATAGACGCCTTTATAGAATCTAGCTCTAGTATCCACGCCCTTGTCGAACACCCCGATGGCAGTATTACTGCCCATATTAGCAACCCAGATATGAAGCTCCCTATTGCCTATGCACTTAATCCCATTCTAGCCTCACAGCACAGATATATCAAGCCACTTTCTCTTACCTCTTTAAATCTATGCCTTAAGCCTATTGACCCTCATCGCTATCCCTTGTGGAATCTCAAAGATGAAATACTACAAACCCCTCAAAAAGGCATAGTGCTTAATGCAAGCAATGAAGTAGCAGTGCAATATTTTTTGGCTAATAGCATACCTTTTGGAGCTATAAGCACACTTATAGCAGCAATAATGGAGCAATTTGCAGATTTTAACTTTAACTCACTCAACGATTTAAATTCAATCACTGCTCTTGATAGACAAGTGCGCATAAATAGCCAAGAATGGCTCAAACAACAGAACTATACCCTCTCTTAATTATCATAACTTATAAATATACACTTTGAGGATTCTTACTCTCATTGGTGTATATGCAACCTTTTGTATCAATACTAAAACATTTTGCGTAAAAATAAAGGATTCGTTTTTTTTTTTTGAATCTCACTCTATAATGATATGTCCCTCTCATAAACACATATTCAAGGACAAAAAGGAGTATTTATGAAAAAAATTTTAATCTCAAGTGTATTGAGTGCAAGTCTTTTGTGTGTAGCAAATGCACAAAGTAGTGGTTTATTTGTTGGTGTAAATGCAGGAGTGCCTATTACTACACCGGATTATAAAGGTTCTTTAGCAGCAACAAAGGATTTTTTTCCTACAACTGGTATAGGCTGGGCAGTAGGGGTTGATGTCGGCTACAAACAAGCTTTGAGCCAAAATTATGGGCTTAAATGGTATCTTAGCTATAACTATAATCAAAGTAAAGGTTCTAAAGATAGTGAGGCAATAGGTAAAAGTGAAGCTGATATTAATCAGCACTTAATTACAGCAAATGTGGATTACTACTTTAATTTCACTCCTGCTTTTGGTGCATATCTCGGTATTGGTGTAGGCTATCAACAATATAATCCTACATGGAAAATGGGTGGAGCCACTATTCCTACTGAAGGAGCTAAGGGTGGACTTGCTGTGCCTGTAAACGTAGGGCTTACATATAATTTCAATGATAAAAACCAGATTCTGCTTGGAGCAAAGATTCCATTAGTAGCTTATGATTATGAAACTAACAATCCTCAAACCCAAACTAAAGGAACAGCTACACTTCGCACCTATATCGTGCAAATTGGATACAACCTTACTTTCTAAGATTCTATTAAGTTCTCTCTCTTTAAAAGAATCTTCTGCTAGAGAATCTTGTATTCTCTAGCCCACTTCTTAATTTCTTTTAATCGTGTTATTAATTGGGTATGGTAGAATACTTACAAATTTGTGTAACAATCTACTCGCAAGGAATACTATGAATATCCGCACTTTCATCTCTACAAGAGATTCTAACCCCGCTCTTGCAAAAAGCTTCAAAGACGCTATTCTCAATCCCTCCGCACCACAGGGAGGGCTCTACACTTTTGATACTCTGCCCAAACTTAGCACACAAGATATTATCTCCTTGAGTAATTTAAGCTATGAAGGGCTTTGTATCAAACTTTTTAAGATTCTTAACTTAGGACTTGATGAAGCACTTTTAAAAGATGTATTGCGATGCTACAAAAGCTTTGATAATCCAAATAATCCCGCCCCATTACACAAGTTTAGCGATAATCTCTTTATGCTTAATCTCTACTCTGGTCCTACTCGCGCATTTAAAGATATGGCATTGCAACCTTTTGGAGCATTACTTTCACATTTTGCCGCACAAAAAAAACAAACTTATTTGATTCTTGCTGCTACAAGCGGTGATACCGGACCTGCCACGCTAGAAAGCTTTGCGAATAAGCCTTATATTAAGGTTATTTGTCTCTATCCTGATGGCGGCACAAGTGATATACAAAGATTGCAAATGACTACTCAAAATGCCTCAAACTGCAAGGTAATAGGCATTAAGGGTAACTTTGATGACGCACAAAGCGCACTTAAAAACCTCCTTAACGATAAAGATTTTATCACAAATCTCCACGCACAAGGCATTTACCTCTCTGCAGCAAATTCTGTCAATATAGGCCGCATTGTTTTTCAAATCATTTATCATTTTTGGGCGTATTTTAGTCTCCTTAAAAATGCTCAAATCACCTTTGGGGAAAAAATTTCAATTGTCGTGCCAAGCGGGAATTTTGGCAATATTTTAGGAGCGTTTTTTGCTAAAAAAATGGGCTTACCCTTGCAAAAGCTCGTTGTAGCTTCAAATGTAAATAATATCTTAAGCGATTTTATCCATAGCGGTGTATATGATGTCTCTTCACGCGTTTTATTGAGGTCAAAATCCCCCGCGATGGATATTCTTAAAAGCTCAAATGTTGAAAGGGTGCTTTATGCGCTTTTTGGAGCTAAGCGCACACGGCAATTAATGGAATCTTTGCAAACAAAAGGCGCATATAGCCTTAACCAAGATGAATTAGCCCTCCTACAAGATGATTTTAGCGCATTATATTGCGATGATACTCAATGCCTACAAAGTATGACAGAAGTCATAAAAAAGGGGTTTGTGCTTGACCCACATAGTGCGATTGCCTACTATGGAGCAAAAAAACTGCAAAAAGAAAATATTATAGATAAAAGCGTTTTCCTTGCCACAGCAGAATGGAGCAAATTCGCCCCGAGCGTTTGGGAAGCCCTGCAAGAAGCCTATAGCCTGCAAGATGTTTATAGTGATGAAAAAAATGCGATTAAAGATATTTGTGAGCATACATCAGCCGTGCTTCCTCAAGCCATTAGCACACTTTTTAATAAACCTATCACACAAAAAGATGTAGTAGCGATTTCAGTCATTCGCTCTTGCATTATGCAATGGATTGAGCAAAGTTAGTTTAAAACAAATATGATAGAATTTCAAGCCTAAAAACCAAGGAGTAGAAAATGGATTTTATAAGCGTGATTATGGGGAGCAAAAGCGATTGGAACGTGATGAGTGAGTGCATAGAGGTATTGAAAAAGTTTGATGTCGCCTATGAGGTGATTATTAGCTCGGCTCATCGCTCACCAGAGCGCACAAAATCCTATATCAAAGACGCACAATCTCGTGGTGCGCAAGTATTCATCGGCGCAGCGGGTATGGCAGCACATCTTGCCGGGGCGATTGCCTCTCAAACGTGCAAACCCGTTATCGGTGTGCCTTTAAGTGGTGGTGCACTTGATGGGTTAGATGCCCTCCTTTCTACCGTGCAAATGCCTAGCTCTATGCCCGTAGCCACAGTGAGCATTGGCAAGGCTGGGGCGATTAATGCAGCGTATTTAGCAATGCAAATTTTAAGCCTTAAAAATGATGAACTCGCAGGAAAGCTCATAGAAGATCGCGTGATGAAGGCTAAAAAAGTAGAGCTAGATTCTGCAGAGATAGAGGTGAGGAGGGGCTAATGGAAGCTTCAAATACTTGGCTTGAGCTCGAAGAATTTGTAAAACTTTCAGGTTTAAGTGAAGAAAAAATCACTGAGCTCATTAATGAAGGCAGTCTCAAAAGCAAAACAGAGGAAGAAAAAACCTTTATAGACGCAACTTCAGGTGTGGGTGCATTAGTCAAAAAAGTAGAATCTAATCTTGTATCCGCAGATATGAATGGTAAAGAGCTAGACCCTGTATTTGTGGAAAAAACCATCTCTACCATTCTAGGCTTACACGATAAAGTCATTGCGGCAAAAGATGAAACCATCAGTGCGTTTAAAAACGAAAATACCTTTCTTAAAGACGCCCTTATCTCTATGCAGGAAGTCTATGATGATGATAAGAAGACGATGGAAACCTTGCGTGCAGAACTAGAACGCTCACGTGAGGAAATTGAATTTATGAAGCGCAAATATCGCCTTATGTGGGGTAAAGTCGCTAATATGACAGAACCAAAATGATAGCTCAAAATGCGTGTTTTACCTGTCTTCAAAGGCAAGTTAAACATCTCTGCCAACTGCTACATATCCCCGATAAGCACATCACACAAAATATACAGCATATTTTAGAATCTGCCAAAAATAAAGGATTGCTCCCACCTCAAATCGCCATTGATGTATATAAAACTCTTGCACGTGCTACAGGGCTTAGCGATCCCTTTTATCATATCAAGCAAGAGAGTATGACAAAAGCTCACCATATTGTGCAAAATTTACTTCACAAATACCCTCCACCACCACTTTTATTCGCTACTAATAGCCCAGATTCTAAACAAATAAAAGAGGATTCTGTATATAAACGGCTAGAATGGGCAGTCAAAATGGCAATTTTAGGTAATGTCATTGATTATGGCTCACAGCATAGCTTTGATTTTGATAATGCCAATTTTGGCTTTGAATCCATACATTTTGCTACCTTTTGCCTCCCTGCATTTATTGACAAACTCTCTGCTAAAACATTACTTTATATTGCTGATAATGCTGGAGAAAATATCTTTGATAAGGTGCTTATCGCCACATTAAAGGAGATATATCCGCATATAGAGATTTATTATGCCCTACGTGGTAAGCCTATCATCAATGATCTTACATTAGAGGATATGTCTCACCCTTTGGCTAAGGATATGCAGGAGTATTGCACTTTACTTGATTCTGGCGTGAGAAGCCCGGGATTTGTATATACGGACGCCTTACCTCAAGCCCAAGCTATCTATGATAGGGCTGATGTGATACTTGCTAAGGGTATGGGGAATTTTGAATGTTTAAATATGCACAAAGATGAACGATTATTTTTGCTTTTTAAGGTCAAATGCGATGTGGTGGCAGCATATTGTGGGGTGCAAAAGGGAGCAATGATGTTTATCCACAATACAAAAGTGCAAAAGGAGTGATATGCTAAGTTTTTCGAATATTTTACTAACCCTACAAGAATTTTGGAAAAATCAAGGCTGCCTTATCGTGCAGCCCTATGATATTCCCGCAGGAGCTGGGACATTCCACCCGGCTACTCTGCTTAGAAGCTTAGATTCTAAGTCTTGGAGTGTAGCTTATGTCGCCCCATCACGTCGCCCAACAGATGGGCGCTATGGAGAGAATCCTAATCGCCTAGGAAGTTATTATCAATTTCAAGTGCTTATCAAGCCAAGCCCAGATAATATACAAGAGATATATTTGCGTAGCCTTGAGGCATTGGGCTTAGACTTACGCGCTCACGATGTGCGTTTTGTAGAGGATAATTGGGAATCCCCCACACTTGGTGCTTGGGGACTTGGCTGGGAAGTGTGGCTTGATGGTATGGAGGTAACGCAATTTACATATTTTCAGCAAGTAGGCGGGATTCCTTGCCAACCCGTCGCGGTGGAAATTACCTATGGCGTGGAAAGATTAGCAATGTATATACAAGGAGTAGAAAATATCTTTGAAATTGCGTGGAATGACCCCACAAACACACACCCTATGTCGTATGCGGACGTACATTTACAAGGTGAATATGAATTTTCTACCTATCATTTTGATGTAGCAGATACCAAAATGCTTTTTGCGCTTTTTGAACAATATGCTAAAGAAGTGAAAAACTGTCTCCAAGCGAGAATCCCTCTTGTTGCGTATGATTATACAATGCTTACAAGCCATTGTTTTAATATCCTTGATGCGCGTAAGGCTATTTCTGTCGCCCAAAGGCAGGATTATATCTTGCAAATTCGTGAACTCGCTAAAGCGTGTGCGGTGCTGTATAAAGAAATGGAGGGAGAAAGAAATGCACGGATAGAGAAAAGCAAAGGCTTGTAATGCGGTTTTTTCTTATATTTATATCACTTATTGTTACATTTTGCACACTCAATGCTGAAAATCTCGTGCGTGATTTTGCACTTTATAAACTCAATGAAAACGATAAACGCGCACCAACCTTGCTTTTAATGGGCGGGATTCACGGGGATGAGCCCGGCGCGTATTATTCCACTGATATTTTTATGCGCCATTATAAGATTACCAAAGGCAGCGTTTGGGTCGTGCCTGTGGTGAATCCTCACGGTATGTTTGCCAATATGCGTGGCGTATATGGCGATATGAATCGCAAGTTTGCCGCACTTGCAACTAATGACCCAGATTATCAAAGTATCCAAAAGATTAAACAGCTTTTAGCAGAAAAAGATATTGATATATCCTTACATTTGCACGATGGGAGCGGATACTGGCGCCCTCAATATATAAGTAATCTTTTGAATCCTGCGCGTTGGGGAAATTGCTCTGTGATTGACCAGCCCGAGCTTAATGGGGCAAAATATGGCGATTTAGAATCCTTTGTCGCTCAAATGGTAGCAGATATTAATCTCCATATACTTAACCCCCTCCATCGCTACCACGTGCATAATACTCACACGAAAGCTAAAAATAATACAGAACAACTCAAAGCTTTAACATTTTTCTCTCTTTCACTTGGCAAACCAGCACTAACAAATGAAGCCAGCAAAGAGCTAGATATTCCCACACGTGTGTATTATCATCTCCTAGCTATTGAATCTTTGCTAGGACAGCTTGGTATAGGCTTTGAGAGGGATTTTGAGCTTAATGTCGCTTCAGTTAAAGAGCTTCTTTCCCCCGCACTCTTGCAGATAAAAATTGAAGAGCATATAACTCTACCTTTAGATTCTCTACGTCCATTTCTTACACATTTTCCATTGCCCAAAAACACCGCACCCAAGCACATTAAAACACAAAGTGATAGCCACCTACTAGGCTTAGTGCGCAATACACAGGGCAATATTGAGCTTAAATATGGCTCACGCACTATAAGCACATTGATTCCGCAATATCACACATTTGATGCATCACTTCAGCATATCCGCATAAAAATCGATGAGCAATGGCAATCTGTGCCGATAGGTTCAATTGTCTATGCCAAAGATTCTATCGAGTTTGAGCCGCTTGAGGATTACCGCATAAATGTAATAGGCTATGTCAAGCCTAATGACAACTCCCCTATGCCCGATGAAGTAGGCATTAGAATCTACAAAAAAGACTTTATTCCGCGATACAGCATTGATACACAAGCCCTTAGCTATCGCGCAGAAATATATCACAAAAAAGATATATTGAGTGGTATAGTAATTATCTCCTTTAAGAATCCTCCCAAACCTCAATCCTCGACCTATCAAGCCATAGCCTATACACCCGCACCTCTTAGAGAATCTAAAAACATAGACACAGCGCAAGCAGCCTCCTTGCCACCTACCAAACCCACACAAAAACACATAAAAGATAATAAAAAGCCACGACCAAAAAATACAGATGAGCCAAAGCTCTCTCCGCAGCCCACAGAGCTTCAAAAAATATGGGTTGCCTCACCTCGTGGTGTAAATGTCCGCACTAAGCCCACTACCCAAAGTCCTATTATTGCTAAACTCCCGCAAGGCACAACATTGCAAGTTTTAGAATCTCAAGGTAAATGGAGCAAGATTACCAATAATGCACATATCAAAGAGGGCTATATCATCTCTAGCGCCCTTACAGACAAAATAGAGACAAAAATAACAGATGCGGTGCCATTGCCTAAGTCACCAAGCCCAATAGACAAGAAGCCACTCGATTTAACAATAGACAAAAGCTCCTTAAAAAAAGCAGAATCTGGCAGCCCAAACAATGCTAAAATCATAGTGAATATAGCTCTTATCCGCACTAATCCCTCACGTAATGCACCTGTGATTGCTAAAGCTCCTTTGGGGCGGGAAATGCAAATACTCTCATTTGAAGGAGAGAATGATGAATGGGCGAAAATTCGCTATATTTTTGGGAGTCGCGAGATTAATGGCTATGTAGCAAAGCGACTTCTTAAGCCATTATGAAAGGTTTTTATGAAATGCCCCATTGACGAAAATATATTTTTGATTTCTGATAGTCATTTTGGGCATAAAGCCGTGCTAGAAAAAGAACCCTCACGACTTAAAAGTGCTAAGGTGTGTGGATATGATGATTTTTATACCTTTCACAAGGACTTATGGAATGCAGCCGTGGGGAAAAAGGATAGAATCTTGCATTTAGGGGATTTGTATTATCCCGGCGGTTTCTCTTATCTTAAAGAACTCAAAGGTAGAAAAATCCTTGTGGTAGGGAATAATGATGTCAAACGTTTTGAAAAGCTTAAAGAATTAAAAAAATGGAATGTGCAGCAGGGATTAAATCTGCATATCCCGCAGCGAGGGGAGATTCTCCAAAAGCTTTATGATGAATTTGGCAAAATATTCATCAAAGAGGATATTTATCTTAATGCTATCGTGCAGGATATTGGGAAAGAGCGGATTATGTTTTCACATTTTCCAGTGTTTAATCGCAAGGTAAATGACCGCTTTGCCAAGAGCCGTGATGTGCTTGATAGGCTTTTTATCCTAGCTGATTGCTCTCTTAATATCCACGGGCATATCCACTCACGCGATACGAATAATTCTTTTTGCTTTAATGTCAGTTGCGAACAATTGGGATTTAAGCCTAAACGTTTAAGTGAGATTCTCACCCTTTGGCGATATAAAATAAGTATCTAATATCTAGATTTTGACAAATAAAAGCCTCATACTTTGCTTAAAAAGCAGTGATATAGTCCTTGTTTATAAAATACATACACACAAACTTTTACAAAATCTCTTGAAAATGATGTAAGAATAAACAAAAAGTAATCACCATATCTAAGTTTCCTCCTCTCAATAAAAAACTTCATAAATCCATAAAGCGCATACTATTGTTCTTAATGAGCGGTATATTTGCGAATCTATCGTGCAATTTTATTCTTATGTAACCCACTTGTGAGTAAGCAAATTTGGAATCTTGTTTGCTGTTTTTTTGTTTTAGCAACCCATAGTTTGTTTCTGATATTTTGATTTGATTTTAATATAATAAAAAATATCATTAAAAAGGATTAGGATCGTTACAAAGGAGAATATATGCTAAAAAATGTAAGTATTGGCAATAAGATCAGCTTACTTTTGACACTGGTTTTGCTCATAGGAAATATATGGGCGATTTTCCTTGTTTCACATAATATTGAAAAGAGTATGGAAAAAGAAGCTCAAAAATTCCTACTCACTGTTGCGTCCAATGATTCGCAATCTGTCAAAGAGTATTTTCGTATCGCTGGAGGCGGGCTAGAAGCAGTGGCAAAGTCCATTAGCGCAAATTTAGAACATAATACCGCTGTGCTAAATGTAACTTTACGCAATTTGTTAAGCTATATAGCTGATTATGATCCAAGTATCATTGCTACTTACATCAAAGTAGAACATACCGCATATAGTCAAAAAGTAAAAGAAGGTATAGTATTTATTGACAATGAGCTAAATAGCGTTAATTCAGGGATTTATGAGGCTTCTAATGATGAAATACGAACCAAAGATGGCAAAAATATCATTGAAGCCTTTGCTCCTACACTACCTGTACAAGAGCATACAAAAAAAGCTATTATCTCTGCCCCTACTTCTATTTTATATCACAACCAAGAGTTAAAAGCCATTAGTATTGCCTTCCCTATATATCACAAAAATCAACGCATAGGGGTTGTGGGCGCACTTATCAATATGAATGAACTAAGCGAAAAGATTTTCCCCAAAGACAGCAATTTGGCTGAGCATTTTGTGCAATTGCTGATTGGAGAAGGCGGCTTACTCACGATGTATTATGATAAAGACAAAATAGGAGAGTCTCTTCTAAATGTGAGAAATACTGATGGCGCAAGAAAAGCTATTGAACTGCAAAAGTCTCAAAAAGCAGGAAGTGATATCGTAGAGATGACTTCAATAACCGGCAACAAGGGATTATGCGCCTTATATAACTTTGAAATTTGGGAGGGCATATATTGGACAATGTTTAATTTCATCTCCTATGATGAGCTTTATGCAGATCTAAGATCCACAGAGAAGAGTACAATTGTTATCTTGCTTATAGTTATGGTGCTTGTGAATCTCATCGTAGTAGGCTATGTCAAACTCTATGTGCAAAGAGATATTCATACTATTTATGAAGGCTTAAAACGATTTTTCGCATTCTTGAAACACGAGAGCAATGATGTAGAAACTATTGCCTTATACAAAGGTGATGAACTAGGCAGAATGGCAGCACGTATCAATGAAGCCGTTGCCAATATTAAAGAACATACCAAGGTAGATAATATCGCCATTGCTCAAGCGATAGAATCTGTGCATAAAGTTGAGCAAGGGGATTTGAGCATTCGCTTACAAGCTAAGGCAAATAATCCGCAGCTTATCAAACTCCAAGATATTCTTAATAGACTGCTTGATGTGCTGCAAAAGCGCATAGGAAGCGATATAAACCTCATTCATAATACTTTTGAACAATACAAAAACCTTGATTTTACAAGCTCTATTCCCAATGCAACAGGCAATGTGGAAGTTACAGCAAATATTTTAGGACAAGAGATTTCCCAAATGTTGCGTATCTCAAGTGATTTTGCACAAACATTAGCCCAAAGAGCAAAGGATCTTGATAAAGCTGTTTCTCATCTTACTCATGGCTCAACCACGCAAGCTACCTCATTAGAGCAGACAGCCTCCGCCCTAGAAGAGATTAGCTCTTCTATGCAAAATATGCGTGAGCGCACTACTGAAGTAGTCGCACAAGGTGATGATATTAAAAATATTATTGCTATCATTCGAGACATAGCCGATCAAGTCAATCTCTTAGCGCTTAATGCAAGTATAGAATCAGCACGTGCAGGAGAATACGGACGAGGCTTTGCAGTGGTAGCTGATGAGATAAGAAAGCTAGCTGAGCGCACACAAAGAAGTTTAGGCGAGATAGAGGCAAATACAAATTTACTTGTGCAATCTATCAATGATATGGCAGAATCTATTAATAAACAAGCAGGAGAGGTAGCACAAATCAATGAAGCAGTAGTGCAGCTAGAGGGTGTTACCCAGCAAAATGCTGATATTGCTCATCATACACAAGATATTTCCAAAGCCGTGGATTCTATCGCGCAGCAGATTTTAGAAGATGTCAATAAAAAGAAATTTTAGGATTAAATGCGCATTAATATTTAGACATTACAATCGCTCCTTGATTTCAAACATTTTTAAGGAGTGAATATGTTTAAACCAAAGCTATATATGTGTATAAGTGTATTTTTACTAAGTGGGCTAATGGCTGATGAGGCTAATATCCAATGGGATTATAGTAAAGATAGAGGTCCAAAGTATGGGGGAGAGCTAGATAAAAACTTTGCCAAATGCCAAGTAGGAAAGATGCAAACACCTATTGATATTATCGATACCCAAACACAAAAAACGCAATATAACCTAGCTTTTGCCTATGCTAGGAATACAAAAAACCTTATCAATAACGGACATTCTATCCAAGTAAATATCGATGGCACAGATTCTACGCTTACATTTAATGGCTCTTTATATCAGCTTGTGCAGTTTCACTTTCATACCCCCAGTGAAAATAGGATTGATGGCATAGCCTATCCGCTTGAAGTGCATTTAGTGCATAAAAATGCAGATGGGAAGCTGCTTGTTGTAAGTGTGCTTTTTGAGGAAGGGACTGATAATGCGGCATTAGAGGAAATTATAAAAAGTGCACCACACGCCGTGGATAAATCTATGGAATTCAAAGCTTTTGACATCAGCACCCTACTTCCAAAGAATACATCATATTATGAATTTATAGGGAGCTTGACTACCCCGCCTTGCACTGAAAATGTGCAATGGGTGGTGATGAAAAATCCTCTTATGCTATCCCAAAAGCAGTTAGAATCTCTACAAAATATTTTACATCATAATGCAAGGGAAGTGCAGCCTTTAAATGAAAGAGTTATTAAATCCGCGGATCAATAGCAATAAAATAAAGCATATTGCTTTTTCTGTAAGTCCCACATTTTGTGATGGCTTAATCCTTAAGCAAAGCAAGTGCAGCGATTATATCGCGGTAACAAAAGTCTTAAAATAGAGAGCTAAGCCCTCTATTTTCACCTAAAGAATAGAGTTAAAACTGCGGTTTCGCCTTGTTTTACCCTTGTGGGACTTCATCAACTCATTTTCTAAGGTTTAAAATCACTAGTCTATCCTCTTTTTTCTTTTTCTATAAGGGGGAGGGGCTGAAAGAAGTCAGCTCGTTGGATTACCCTCTCGCTCCCCCTTATATATCCCCCCTGCCACAAGTGGCGTTCGCAAATATATCGCTCACCCCCTACACCGCTTTCAAGGTATGCACTATCGTGCCTATTTTATTTTTATGTCAGTGAGGATATACCTCACTTGTGGGGAGAAACATAGACTAGAGAATCCAACCTTAGAATCTTACTTTGCAAGTGTGGATAAGCACTTCGTGCGTATGATAAATAAAGCGTAGCTTTAGTTTTGCCCTTGCGGGATTTGCCAAAGGATAAGAGCTTTGCTCGTATGCTACGCTGCATAAGTGTATCCTTTTGTCCTCAAGGGCTATTGCCCTTTGCGAGATTAAATCCCTTCGGGATTGAATGGTGCGAAGCAGATTTTATATCTGCAAAGCAAGGGCATAGGATAGGTTAGAGATTTTAAAGAAGTCTTAAAAGGCAATGCAACTAGGGCTTTAAGCCTTAGCGATTTTAATCATATCCGCGATAAGAAAAGCCATTTCAATGGCTTGAGTGGCATTAAGGCGAGGGTCGCATTGCGTGCTATAGTTACACGCTAAGCCCTCTTCTGTAATTGCCTGTGAGCCGCCAACACATTCTGTTACATCAGCTCCTGTCATCTCTAAATGCACTCCTCCCGCATAGCTACCACAGGCTTTATGAATCTCAAAGAAACTTTTGACTTCATCAAGCACACTATCAAACACACGCGTTTTGTAGCCACTATTTGCCTTAATCGTATTGCCGTGCATTGGGTCGCAGCTCCATACAATCTCCCGCCCCTCTTTATGAATCGATTCTAGAAGTGGGGGGAAATTCTTTTTAATCGTATCTGCCCCCATACGCACGATGAGATTCAATCTACCGCTGATATTGTGAGGATTGAGCTTATCGCAAATCCCCATAATATCCGCCTTGGTCGCATTAGGTCCAATTTTCACACCCACAGGATTCTTAACCCCGCGCAGAAATTCTATATGCGCCTCATCAAGCCCCCTTGTGCGCTCTCCAATCCACAGCATATGCGCGGAGCAATCATACCAATCCCCACTTAGAGAATCCTGCCTACAAAGCTGCTCCTCATAATGCAGCACTAATGCCTCGTGAGAGGTATAAAACTCTGTCTCACGCAAAGATGGGTGCTCTGGATTAATCCCACAGGCTTTCATAAAATCAAGTGCTTGTGTAATGCGTGAGGCTAATTCCTCATATTTACGCCCAAAAGCATTATTTTTTACAAAGCTTAGATTCCATTTATGCACTTGATTTAAATCTGCAAAGCCACCTTGTGCAAACGCACGTAGAAGATTAAGCGTAGCCGCACTTTGATGATAGGCTTGTAAAAGCCGATTAGGATTATGCTCTCGCGCCTTAGCATTAAACGCCATATCATTAATCATATCTCCGCGATAACTTGGCAAACTTAACCCATCGCAAGTTTCCATATCACTTGAGCGGGGTTTAGCAAATTGCCCGGCGATTCGCCCCACTTTGACAATCGGGCAGGAAGCGCCAAATGTGAGAATCGCCCCCATTTGAATGATAACTTTAAACAAATCGCGAATATTAATAGCATTAAATTGTGAAAAGCTCTCCGCGCAATCCCCACCTTGCAACAAAAATGCCTCGCCCCTACACACTTGGGCTAATCGCTCTTGCAAGACTCGTGCTTCCCCCGCAAAGACTAATGGCGGATAGGATTTTAGCTGTGCCTCCACAGATTCTAAAAGTGCCTTGTCTTCATAGACGGGGTGCTGTTTGATAGGTTTGTTACGCCAACCCTGTGCGTTCCATTGCATACATTCTCCTTTGGTACTAAAACATTAAATAAAAGTAGATTTTACCACTTTTTTATAATTTTGTGTGTTTATGGACATTAAGAGCTGCCGGGGCTTGAATAGTGGGCATAATCTCAAGAGTATTGATATTTATATGCTGTGGCAAACTCGCTACCCATAGCACACTTTGAGCCACATCTTCAGGCATTAGAGGCGTAGTATCCGCATATACATTCTTTGCCATTGCCTCATCACCCTTAAATCGCACGAGTGAAAACTCACTCCCTCCGCACAAGCCCGGCTCAATGTTGGTTACGCGGATATTTTTATCATACAAATCTGCGCGGAGATTAAGGCTAAATCGCCTAACAAAGGCTTTTGTCGCACCATAAACATTCCCACCCGGATAAGAATAGCTCCCGGCAATCGAGCCGATATTGATAATATGCCCATAGCCCTGTGCTACCATTTGTGGCAAAAGCAAATGCGTGAGTTTAATAAGAGCTAGGACATTAACCTCTACCATCTCCTCCCAATCGCGTATATCGGCTTTGTCCGCACTGCTTAAGCCTAAAGCCTTTCCGGCGTTATTCACTAGCACATCAATATTTTGAAAGCTAGGGGGCAAGGCTTTGAGGGCAGATTCTATGCTTTTTGTATCTGTTACATCACAAGCGATACTTTGGCATAAATCCCCCAATGCGCTTTGTAGCTTTGTAAGTGCTGCTTTCCTACGCGCAAGGATAATCACGCGATGAGAATGTGCCACAAAGATTCTAGCGATAGCCTCACCAATGCCCGATGAAGCCCCTGTGATAAGTGCTGTCATATTACCTCCTCTAGTTTGTTTGTTTAAATACACCCTCATTTTGCATAAATGCGATTTTACCCTCTCGTGTAAGCTCATTAATGAGACGTTTGAAGAGCTTTTTACTTATCTTAAATCGCTCAAAAATCTGCTCTGGCGAAGCATCAAAATGCAAAGATAAAGGCATAGAATCTAGTAGCATTTGTTTTTGCGCTGTGTTGTGAGGGGTAAAAAGCGTGAGGTCAAGCTTCCCATCAGCACGATAGCCTTGTGTATAGGCGTGGATAGAAGCACCCAGCTTAATACACTCTCCTTGCGGAATTTGATTATGATAAAGTAGCCCATAATACTGCCCCTCCACGACACAACCAAAGCCAAGCGGGGAAGATTCAAAAAGAAAGGCATTTACCTTGCTATGGGGCTTTAGCATTGCCTTTTTAAGATGGGGTTTAATATCACACTTTGCGATAAGACGAGATTGCTTATCTAATGTAATAAAGACACATACTGATATATTTAGGGCAAAACGTGTAGGATTCTTACAGGGCATAAAAATATCCTTATCTAAGCCTAAGTCTAAAAAGCAACCAAAGGGAGAATGCCCCACAACTTGCAAGGTGGCTATGTCTCCACATTGTGCCTTTGGGATTTGCGTAGTGGCAATGGGGCGGTCATTAGAATCTGTATAGACAAATACGGATATATCATCATTTAAGCGATGTTGCGGGGTAATAAATTTGTTGGGCAGTAGGATTTGGGGCATTTGAGAAGTGCAATTTGTAGAATCTTTAGACACAATAGGCGTGAGATATACGCCATTTGGGGAGAATCTTGCAAGGCGGAGCGTTTGGGTTATGCCAATAGGGATAGCAGGAGATTCTATTTTGTTGTGAGGCGACACTTGAGTGCGCCTCATATTTCTAGCGGATTGTTTGAAGGAGGGTTTGGAAGGTCTCAATTTCTGCCTCTTGTGTGCTAATAATTTGCTGTGCGATAGCCTTTATTTCTGCATTTTGCGTATATTGGAGAATCTGCTTTGAAGCGGTGATAGCTCCTTGATGATGGGGAATCATACCAGCAAGAAAAACGCGGTCTAGGCTTTGGTTTAGCGCAACTTCATTCATCGCTTGAAGCATAGATTCCATATCGGCTTTAGCTTGAGCGTTATAAAGGGTTACTTCTTTTGGGCTATATAACTTTTTTTGCTCTTTAAGCTGAGTGATAAGTAGCTCATAGGTGGCGATTTCTGCCTGCTGGGTCTTGATAATATTTTGAGCGATAGCTCGTAGTTTTTGATTTTTAGAATGTTTTAAAAAAAGTTCTGCAGCCTCGATAGTTCCTTGATGATGGGGAATCATATTAGAGAGATAATTGAAATCAAGGTTATCTTCCTCTACAAAAGGCACTTCCATCATCGACTCATGCATAAGATTCATCATTTGCTCTGTTAGTGAGGGCGAAGAGGTGCTTTGCAGTATTTGCTCGTGGTGCTGCATTGTGTGTGGCGGAGTATTAGTATCAGCTGCCATAAGCACATAAACACACATTACATATAAAAAAATAGGTTGTAAAATACGCATATTATTCCTTTTATTGAGGATATACATTAATCATAACAAAAAAAATTTTCATATCTGTAAATAGTTTTTGTTTGAACGATAAGTAAAGCATAGGCTTCACTAGATATTATCTAAGCATAGGCATTTACAAACTTCAATTACTCTATAATCCTACGCCCTACGCTTAAGCTTGCCTACGCTTCAGCTTGTATAAGGCTGCAAACAAGAATCTTTCCCTAAGAAACCAAATAAAATTATCTCTACTAATTTTTGCGCCAATACCCAAAGCGTGCATAATGCCAAAAGAGACTTCAGTATTATCCATAGCCCCAGAGAAATATTGGCTACCCACTCCTTCTGCCATCAATACCACATCATCAGCTGAATGGACTTCTTAGTATTCTTTGAAAGATACGAGGGAATATTGCCCTTATATTCTTCACCATCAATATGTGGATTTACAATATTTCTTCCTTTAGCATCTTTAATTGTGGGCATATCGGGCTTTTTCCGTAATCAATAATGAGCCTCTTGCACAGCAAGCGTTACTTCTGGTCTAGGTCATATTGTATGAGCTGCACTCTTAACATATCTTAGGTGATTTCATTGGGCGTTGTTCTTCTCCGTATATGTGCGAATATAGCAGTAGGGAGTTGTAAAGTAGATGTAAATTGGAATGCAATTTAAGATTATTATTTTACCAATATAGAAGTATCTAGCCCATAAGGCTAGATACTTAAGATGGCTTCTCAATTATTTAGAAAGCGTAACCACATCAGGTATGATAGTAGGTAAGAACATAGCAATAATTGCCGTCCAAATACCAATAAGAATGATAAAGGCGATAGAATATTTCAAAGTGAATCTAAACAAATCAGATTCTTTACCGACTAATCCCACCGCCGCACACGCAATAGCAATACTTTGCGGACTAATCATTTTACCAACCACACCACCTACGGAGTTTGCCGCGAGGAATAATGTTTCTTTAAGACCAAGATTATGTGCTGTAGCCTGCTGTAATGTCCCAAAGAGGAGGTTTGAGCTTGTATCGCTTCCGGTGATAAAGACACCAAGCCACCCAATAACCGGGCTAAAGAAAGCAAAAGCATCGCCTGTGCTTGCAAAGGCAATACCTAGAGTGTTACTCATACCACTATTTTTTGACACAAACGCAAAGGCGACAACAAGTCCAATAGTGATACAAGGAATTGCCATTTCTTTAAGTGTATCCCAAAAGCAATCCGCCGCATCACTCGCTTTGATTCTTAAAAATAAAATAGTTAAGAATGCTGCTAAGAGTATAGCTGTCCCCGCTTGTAAAGCAATAAAATTGATAGGAAGGCTTAAAGGAATAACCCCGCCCTTCTCTGTTTGAATGCTCTGCGTGATGTTATTAAACACAATAGTTACTTGTGTGTAATCAAAAATCGCACCTTTTGCAAAAAGCGCCTTAAACCAAGGCTGCGTCCAAACAATAATACAAGCTACCAGCAAGATAAATGGTAGCCACGCCCTAAAGATTTGTCCTAAGCTCAATGTGCTTTGTGTGGAGAAATTTTTCTCATCATCAAGTCTAAAGATATTTTTAGGCTGCCAAATACGCAAAAACAAAGTAGTGCAAGCAAGTGATACGATAGCCGAAGCAATATCAGGCAATTCCGCCCCTAAATAATTTGAACTTAAAAATTGTGTGCCTGTAAAGCTTACGGCTGCAACCAAAATAGCTGGAAATGTCTCCCTCACGCCCTTAAATCCATCCATTAAAAAAACGATAAAGAAGGGAATCGTAAGGCTCAAAGGCACAAGCATTCTACCCACCATAGCAGCGACAGCGTGCTGCTCTATACCCACGAGGTTAGACATTGCTATGATAGGAATCCCCACGGCCCCAAAAGCCACAGGCGCTGTATTAGCAATCAAGCATAATCCAGCTGCATATAAAGGACGAAGCCCTAGCCCCACAAGCAACGCAGCGGTAATAGCCACAGGTCCACCAAACCCAATAGCCCCCTCTAAGAATGAGCCAAAGCAAAAGCCAATCAAAATCACTTGGATTCTATGATCTGGCGTGATACTCATCACACTTTGCTTAATCACTTCAAACGAGCCTGATTTTACAGACAATTTATAGAGGAAAATTGCCGCGATGATAATCCACGCAATAGGCCAAAGCCCCTGTGCGAAACCTTGCACGAAACTCGCCCCCACGAGTGAAAAGGGCATATCATACACACAAACTGCCAGAATCGAAGCAAGCACAAGGGTTAAAAACCCTGCCTGATAGCCCTTAAGCTTAAAAACCAACAAACAAGCCAAAAAACAGGCTATGGGTAAAAAAGCGATAAGCGCGCTTAAACCTAAGTTTGATAATGGATCGTAGATTTGTTGCCATACTTCCATAAACGTATCTCTCCTTGACTTTAAAAATTTGCAGCAAACAAAAAATTGATGCTTAACTTAAATTATTAAAGATTAAAGAAAAGTAAGCTTAATATATGGCTAGATATAAGCGATATTTTATGCTAATGTGTAAAATCATAACATTTAAAAGCCATTATATCCCCATAAAAGCCATTATATCCCCACAATGGGTATATACGAAACATTTTTAAAAAAGAAAGTTACAGCGATATTTAACCTTTTACATTATTTAAAGCTTTCTATCTATATGATATGAGCGCTTTGAATCAAGCTATACTCAAGGAAGGATTAGTGATGCGAGTATTTTTTTTCTCAACTTGTCTTGGTGGTGTCGCGTGTGCAGATACCTGTGTAAATGCAATTAAACTCTTGCAAAATGCGGGTTGCGAGGTGGTCTTTAAAAAGGATCAAACTTGCTGCGCCCAGCCAAGCTACAATTCTGGCTATTATGAGCAAAGTCGCAAGGTGGCACTTTATAATGTAGAGCTTTTCAAAGGAGAAGAGCCCATTATAGTGCCTTCAGGTTCTTGCGCAGGTATGATGAAAGTCGATTATTTAGAGCTGTTTGAAGGGAAAGAGGAATATGAAAGGGTTAAGCAATTTAGTGAGCGAGTGTTTGACTTAGGCGAGTATTTGCATAAGGTTCTCAAAGTGCGCTATGAGGACAAAGGCAATCCAACAAAAGTTACTTGGCATAGTAATTGCCACGCTTTACGCACGAGTAAGGTAGTAGATAGTGCAAAAGCGCTCATCTCCTCTTTACAAAATGTGGAGCTTGTAGAATTAGAACGAGAGGCAGAGTGCTGCGGCTTTGGTGGGACTTTTAGCATTAAAGAGCCCGAAGTGTCTCATGCGATGGTAAGTCAAAAGATTGAAGATATTCTCTCACGCAATGTCGAGTATGTTATCTCTGCGGATGCAGGCTGTCTGCTTAATATCAGCGGCGCGATGAAAAAGCAAAAAGTCAATGTAAAGCCTATACACCTCTATGACTTTTTAGCCCAAAGAATTGGATTAGGAGCATAAGATGAGCCATCAAGAACATAATACAATCGTCCATAACAAGCTCAATGACCAGCAATTAAGGAAAAATCTTAAAAGTGTGATGGATACACTTAAGGGCAATCGTAAAAATCTTATCGCTTCGCGCTATGTGGATTGGGAGGCTCTACGTGAGCAAGGCAGGGCAGTGAAGCAAAAGACGCTATCCCAACTTGATACCTTGCTTGAACGCTTTGAGCAAAATGCGCTCAAAAATGGCTTTATCGTTCATTGGGCGAGTGATAGCAAGGAGGCAAACGAGATTATCTATAATCTTATGAAAGAAAACCACATCACAAAGATTCTCAAAGGCAAGTCAATGGCGAGTGAGGAGACGCATTTAAACGCCTTTTTGAAGCAAAAGGGCTTAGACCCTGTGGAGACAGATTTAGGGGAGCTTATCATTCAGCTTATTGATGAGCCCCCGGTGCATATCGTCGCCCCTGCTATTCATAAAAATCGCTATCAAATTGGAGAGATTTTCGCCCAAAAGCTCGGGGCAAAGCTAGAATCCGAGCCAGAAAAGCTAAATGAAATCGCCCGTGTGCATTTACGCAAGGAGTTTCAAACCTTCAAAATGGGGCTTAGCGGGGTAAATTTCGCTATTGCTAATGAAGGGGCGATATGGCTGATTGAAAATGAGGGTAATGGGCGTATGAGCACTACTGCAAGTGATATTCACGTAGCTATTTGTGGGATTGAAAAGATTGTAGAAAGCTTTGAAGATGCTTCTATACTTGATGCCTTGCTTGTGCCTTCCGCCACAGGTGCGCCTATCACTTGCTATAACAACATCATCACATCTCCGCGCAAAGCAGGTGAGCTAGATGGACCAAAAGAAGTCCATATTATCCTGCTTGATAATAATCGCTCAACTATGCTAAAAGATTCACATTTTTACCGCGCACTTTCTTGTATCCGCTGCGGCACTTGCCTCAATCATTGCCCGGTGTATGATAAAATAGGTGGACACGCCTACCTAAGCACATATCCCGGACCTATTGGCGAGGTTATCTCCCCGCAGCTCTTTGGTATGAGAGATTACGGACATATGGTGAATCTCTGCTCCTTATGCGGACGATGTAGTGAAGTATGCCCGGTGAAGATTCCACTGGCGGAGCTTATACGCGATTTACGTAGCGAGAAAGTAGGACAGGGACGCAAGAATCTCAAAAACAACGATGGTTCATTACGTAACAAACAAGAAGAGTATGCAATGAATCAATTTGCAAAAGTAGCTACCAATGGCAATACGTGGCGTAGAACATTGAGCTTGGCAAATACATTTGCGCCTTTAGCAAAACCCTTTGCACCTTTGATACCCGGGCTTAAAAATTGGGTAGCATATAGAGAGTTCCCCACATTAAGCGGCAATCTCCACAAAAAAGTATCCAATATGAAAGGAGTAATCTATGAGTAAGCAATCTATCCTAGAACGCGTAAGAGATTCACTCCATAGCAATCCCCTCCATGTAGAATCTTCACATTATACAAATCCGCTTAAAAGCGCAGAAAATGACAAGGTGCAAGAGTACATCACTTTGCAAAGGGCAAATAAAGCCATTGTGATAGAATCTAGCCCTACCACACTTATAAGCGATATTCACAAGGCACTTGCTGAAGTAGAGACAAAAAAGATTCTCTATAATCCTAATATCGCCAATGCACTTGATATACAAGCATTGCGTGAAGCTAATGCAGGGGCTTCTATGGTATTTATCCCCTATGAAAAGGGCATTGATGAAAGCCGAGATGAGCTATTTAGTATCGATACATCGATTATTCACGCTTGTTGTGGGGTGGCAAATTTGGGGATTATTGGTATTGCCTCGCATAAATACGCTCCGCGCCTCTCCTCGCTTGTTACACGAACTTGTATTGTGCTGCTTAAAAAGGCTGATATTGTTGAGGATTTTTATCAAGGCGTGTGTGCGCTTAAAGCTCAAAGTGAGAATGGCGCTCTCCCTACGAATATGATTTTTATCGCTGGTCCTTCGCGCACAGCGGATATTGAGCTGCAAACAGTTTTTGGGGTGCACGGCTCACTAAGAACGTATGTGATTGTGTATTAGAATCTAGGGTAAATAATGAATATTTTTGCACGTTTTTGGTTTGAAAAAGATGATAAAAGTTATATTGGCGTAGGACGTGCCGAACTCCTCACGCGCATTGCTAAGAGTGGCTCTATCTCTAAAGCCGCAAAGGAAATGCGTATGAGCTATAAAGCCGCGTGGGATAGTGTGGATATTATGAATAAGCTCTCCCCCACGCCCCTTGTGGAATCTAGCAATGGAGGCAAGGGCGGCGGAGGCACACAACTCACACCGCTAGGATTTAAAGCCCTTGAGGCATTTAATGAAACGGAGCGTGTGAAAAATATATTCTTTGATTATTTGGATAATGCAAAGGATTTTGATGAGCTTTTAGAGCGACTTTCGCATTTGGAAGCAGCACTTAAGGATTTCAAAACGCATTAAGAAGCTTAATATTTTGGTTATATAAAATATTATATGACTTAACTTTCACTTTAACACAAGGAGTTATGTATGAAGAAATTTAAAAGAGTGCTTAGCGTATGTGTTTTGAGTGCATTTATTTGTGTGGGAGCGGTAGCTGAAGAGATTAATGTCCTTGCGGCTGCTAGTCTCAAATATGTGCTTGAGGATATTAAGAAAGAATTTCTTAAAACACATAAAAAAGATAAGATTCAAGTGAGTTATATCGCTTCTGGCAAGGCGTATGCACAGATTAAAGAGGGTTCTCCTGCTCATCTTTTTATCGCAGCAGATGTCAGCTATCCCGAGCAAGTTTATAAAGATAAATTAGCCCCTGAAGCGCCTAAAAACTATGCCAAAGGCAAGTTAGCACTTATTAGCGCAAATGCTAATTTTAATGCAAGCAATATTGATATTTTAAAAGATGATAAGCTAACAGATATTGCTATTCCTAATCCTAAAGTAGCTCCTTATGGAAAGGCAGCACAAGAGTTTTTAAAATCCCAAAAACTAGACAAAAAGCTTAAATCTAAGCTTCGCACAGGTGAATCCATAGGACAAGCAACTACTTATGTGTTGCAAGGTTCTGCTCAAATTGGCTTTAGTGCGCTTTCGATGGTCATTAAAGATAATAAAACGCCCAATTTAACCTATGTGGTAGTCGATGAATCTACCTATAAGCCTATCAATCAAGCACTTATAATCCCCAATCACGGCAAAGATTCTGTGCTTGCTAAAGAATTTGCAGAATATATTTTGACTTCACCAGTAGCACTTAGAATCTTTCAGGAGTATGGATACGATAAGGCTGATTAGTCATTAGGGATACAAGGAATGAATAAGATTCCATCTCGCATTACTCACATTAGCGCACATAGCGGTTGTGAGCTGATACAAATGCAATGCGCGTTTGGCACATTATATAGCCTTGTTATTGAATCTAATGAATTTACCCTAGAAAGCGAAGTAATGGCTACTTTTAAGGAAAATGAAGTCATCATTTTGCAAGGGCAAGATAATATGCCACTCGGGATTCCTAACGCTTTTAAGGGTAAGATTCAGCCTTTGGGGCAGGATTGTATGTTTGCACGTGTGGCAATTACGCCCATTACTCATACAGAATCTACACTTTCTCAAGCATTGAGTATAAATGCGCTTATCCCCTCACTCTTGCCACTTAGCTTTTCGCAAGAAACATATACGTGGTATGTATCACCTGCTCATATCGTGCTTGAAAGGACTTTGTAGTGGATTTTTTAGAAACAATGCAAACTACTTTTCTTGTGGCGACACTTACTACCATCATTCTTTTGCCTATTGGCATTATCATAGGCAATTATCTTGCATTTTCGCCAAATCCCCTGCGCCCTGTGTGTGAAGTGCTTGTGTGGATGCCCCTTGTGCTGCCTCCATCTGTGTTGGGATTTTATCTTTTGATTACATTTAGCCCTAAAAACGCTTTGGGAGCGTTTTTGCTAGAGCATTTTAATATTAAACTTGTCTTTAGCTTTGAAGGGCTTGTGTTAGCAAGTATTATTTTTTCCCTACCCTTTATGTGTAATCCTATCAAAAGCGCATTTCTAAGCCTCCCATCATCACTTAAAGAGGCAAGTTTCACATTGGGCAAAAGTCGCATTTATACGCTCTTTTTTGTGCTTTTGCCTAATATCAAACCTGCTATATTGCTAGGATGTGTAACGAGCTTTGCCCACACTATAGGGGAATTTGGCGTAGTAATGATGATTGGGGGCAATATCCCGGGTAAAACGCGCGTGGCAAGTATAGCTATTTATGATGAAGTGGAATCACTCAATTACAGCCTCGCACATCAATATGCCTTTACACTCTTTATAATCTGTTTCGTGCTCCTTTTAGCAATCTTTTATCTCAACAAGCATTTTCAGCAAAGAGATATGATATGAATGATATTCATATACGCTTTTCTAAGCCGCTCTTAGGAAGCAATGGGGCATTTACATTAGAAATTGATAAACATATCAACTTTGGCGAGTTTATCGCGCTTTTTGGTAAAAGTGGAGCGGGTAAAACAAGTATTTTGCGCGTTTTAAGCGGACTTGATGGAGCGCAAGATGGCTATATTCGCGTTGGCAAAGAAATATGGCTCGATACATCAAAAAATATCAATCTCCCTCCACAGAAGCGGCGCATAGGATTTGTGTTTCAAAATTACGCACTTTTCCCTCATCTTAATGTGTATGATAATATTTGCTTTGGGATACAGGATAAGAAAGACAAGGGCTATGCTAATGAGCTTATCACGCTTATGGATTTGCAGCCTCTTAAAAAAACAAGGATTCATCAACTCTCCGGCGGACAATCCCAACGTGTAGCACTCGCTCGCGCCCTTGCTTCACGTCCTGCTATCCTACTCCTTGATGAGCCTTTTTCTGCGCTTGATAATGCGATGAGCAAGACTTTGCAAAATGAGCTTGGGCATATCCACAAGCATTTGCATTTAACCACTATGCTTGTAAGTCATAATTTAAGCGAGATCTTTACTCTTGCCTCGCGCACCCTTGTGATACAAAATGGACGCATTATCCGCGATGGGAATAATGAAAGTGTCTTTATCCAAAAACGATTAAGCGCAAAACTGAAGCTAAGCGGTGAGATTATCGATATTGAGCGTTATGAAAATATGTGTATTGTTAGCATACTATGCGGAGGGGAGATTCTAAAAATTGTTTATGACCCTATTGAAGCGGCGAGTTTTAAGGTTGGAGAGCAAGTCATCATCGCTGATAAAGCCTTTAGTCCTATGCTTTATAAATGCGGTGCAAGCAGTGATGCGAAAGAGTAAATCAAATTCATAAACTACTTAAATGAATAATATAGTATAATGGATATTCATTTTATTAAAAAGAGGAAATATAATGACGCAAGAAGAGCTAGATTCTCTTATGAATGGGGAGCCTGATATTACTGAGGTTGATGAGACTTCAAACTCTAGTGATGATTCCGAATTCAAAAAAGAGTTAGTCGATCCTAATGATTTTCGCATAGAAGCAGGTAAGAAGTGGCCTCCACCTCCCCCAACCCAAGAGCATAAAGTCGTCCATCAGCTCGACGAAGTAACCAAAGACACGGAAGTCAAAGGCACACAGATTTTTGACCAGCTTGAGATTATGAGTAATGGAGCTGAAGAAATTATCCAACAAACAAAAAACATTAAGAAGTATTTAGCAAGCCAAGAAGAGCTTTTTGGTAAGCTTTGTGCGACATTCCCTCATATTCAAAGCTTTCAAAATGCCCTAGAAGCGACAAAAAATGCACAGAAAAGCAATAAAGAGATTATAGAATCAGCTAACAATGTGAGCGACGCTTCTATGCAGGCAATGGATTTAATGCAATATCAAGACATTCATCGTCAAAAGATTGAGCGCGTGATTAATGTTATGCGTGCATTGGCTCAATATATGAATTCCCTATTTGAGGGGAAAATCGATGATAACAAACGTGTAAGTTCAGCTGTGTTTATCACCGGGGATAACAAAGAAGATGTAGCTAATGAAAATGATATTGAAGCTCTAATCGCTTCATTTGGCGCGAAATAACCACCCCAAATAAATTTAAGATGAACGCAGCATCTAAAAACATTCAGCTTCTCTCCCCTGCGGGGAATCTCAAAAAGCTTAAAATCGCCCTTGCCTATGGGGCTGATGCTGTATATGGAGGCGTGAGCCACTTCTCTTTAAGGACACGTGCGGGGAAGGAATTTACTTTTGAGGATTTTGCAGAGGGTGTGAAATATGCCCATAATCTAGGCAAAAAAGTTTTTGTTACCATTAATGGCTTTCCTTTTAATTCCCAGCTCAAACTCCTGCAATCCCATATAGAAAAGATGGCAGCCCTCAAGCCTGACGCGTTTATCGTAGCGGCTATTGGCGTCGTAGCTTTAGCCCAAAAGATTGCCCCGCAAATCCCTATCCACCTCTCCACACAAGCAAATGTGCTCAATGTCCTTGACGCGGAGGTGTTTTATAAAATGGGCATTAAGCGCATAATCGCCGCAAGAGAGATGAGCCTTAAAGACGCACTAGAGATTAAAAAGCATTTGCCTGATTTAGAGATTGAAATTTTCGTGCATGGCAGCATGTGCTTTGCCTTTTCTGGGCGATGCTTGATTTCTGCTTTGCAAAGTGGGCGTGTGCCTAATCGTGGGAGTTGTGCTAATGACTGCCGATTTGACTATGAATATTTTGTCCGCAATATAGAAAATGATGAATTAGTCAAATTTGATGGCAGGGAATTTTATGTGAAAAACCCTGATAATGGCGTAATGATGAGACTTGAAGAGACAGAGGGCTTAGGGACGCATATTTTTAACTCTAAGGATTTAAACCTAAGCGGACATATCCGCGAGATTCTAGAATCTGGCGCGGTTGATGCTCTGAAAATCGAGGGGCGCACGAAGTCAAACTATTATGCGGGGATTACCGCTAGAGCATATCGTGCGGCGATTGATGACTATTATGCGAAAAGGGACAATAGTGCATTTTATATCAATGAGCTTAACACGCTTAAAAATCGCGGATTCACCGATGGTTATCTTGTCCATCGCCCTTATGAAAAGCTCAATACGCAAAATCATCTAACCGCTATAAGTGAGGGCAGCTATCAAGTCAATGCCGAAGTCGATGAGAGTGGGGAATGGGCGATGTGCCGCCACACTATTAGAGTAGGAGAGTCAAAGGAGATTGTTATGCCATTTGACGCTGATGTGGCTTGTGGCAAGAGCGAGATAGGCGAAATCTATAAAGAAAATGGCGTAAAAATGATGAGATTTGATAGAATCTGTTTGCAAAATGGCAAAGAGCTAGATTCTATCCATAGTGGCAATACAAATGCCTTTAAGCTCCCTTTACCTCTGCCACCCTTTAGCTTTTTGAGACAAAAAACATTGCCTGATACAATTTAAGATTATTTATAGCTTAAAAAGCCACACAAAATCTGCAGGCTTAAGAGGCAAAACAAAGCTATGCCCGCCATCAAGCTAAAGTGAGTTGCATTCAAAAATGAGTTTGTCTTTGTGGGATTTGCCAAAGGATAAGAGCTTCGCTCGTATGCTACGCTACAAGCAAGTGTGGATAAGCACTTTGTGCGTATGATGAAATCACGCAAGGGGTCAAACAAAGCTTTAGCCTTAATTTAACTCTATCCTTTAGACGTATAAATGGAATGTGTTTCCATTTATACAAGAGCGGCGCACACAGCACAATAGTAAAAGCTATTACATATAATAGTATAATAGCTACCAAGATTCGTGTAAATCTTGCTTTCAGGGCAATCTCCTTTTTATGAAGAGGCTAAAACAAGGACTTGATAAGAGGTAGGACAAGATACGCTCACTCTCAAGCCAAAAGTGAGCGCTTGGACTATCTTAGTAGCACTTGACTACTATTATACATAGTAGTATAATGGCTGCTAAGATTTGCGAATAAATCTTACTCATTTAGCCTCCTTTTTTTAAAGGAGGCTATCATCTAAGGGGCAGCCACCCCTTAGGACAGCCCCACTACAATTATACTACATTATAAAATCTACATTATTCCTTAACAACCCTCACAAATGCTGGCACACTCACTTCCACTACTGGAGGGCAAGCTATTAATGTTCGAGGGGTTTGAATGGCTTAATCATTCAATCTCTTTTCTAAAGAAACTTCGTTTTACAGGAAACTTTTATATTTAAAAGGAATCTTTAGATTAATAAGATATATCGATTTTTAGATAAACTAAAATATTTTATTTGAATCTATTCTGTATAAAAAGTTCATTAATTATATTTAAAGA
>ERZ778516.74-NODE-74-length-82516-cov-13.908163_pt1 | contig 82516 bp, 85 predicted proteins | sample MGYA00510342_ERZ778516 | MGnify/ENA primary metagenome ERZ778516 (study PRJEB29527, sample SAMN07138961) | mouse gut metagenome | material: feces | host: mouse | place: China:Nanjing | collected 2016-01-25 ...
AAAAAGTCCCCATAAAGAATAAAGTAAGAATATAAACAAAGTGAGTGGATGAAATAGTATTTTACCACTTATAAGATGAGTTTTCTTAAGGTAGATTCTGTAGTATAACCATGGAGGCTTTATACTTTCGATTATTTGTAATATTTTATCTCCTGTCAAAATCTCTTTTGTCCAAAAGAGAAGTTTTTCTCCTTATATTGCAGCAGAGAAAAATTGTTCTTTTATAGAAGATGATTTGTTATTTAGCTTCTCTCCCACTATTTTTGAATTTTAAAGAAATCTATCGCTCGTAGTTTCTGTTCTTGTATTCCTATGCTGGCGTAAGGCTTTTAGCTATACGAGATACACAATTTAAAAAACAAAACCTCTGTTTGAAGGCTAGGGCATCTTATAAATGCACTTCACAAAACTGCCCATCTGGCTTTTTCAGCGGATAGACAATAAAACCTCTTATGTCTTTATTCTGCTTTGTGTCTAATGTATTTAAGAATTTCATATAGCCTTTTACTTGCTCTGCTTGTGTCTCTTTATTTGCTGCTCCACTCTTGTAATCAAGCACAATCCATTCTCTATCATCATACAAAAGCACATCGATACGATACAAACAGCCTTCTGCGATATAGCTTACTTCACACATTATATTTTTACCCTTTTTTAAGGCTGTAAATGTCTCGCTTTGTATGCAGCCTATGGCAGATTTGATAGCTTGAGAGATACTCTCATCACTCAAGGCAAAGCCATAGCGATTAAGCAAAATATGATACACATCCTCTTGTGCTATCCCATAGCCCAAATACCACTCAAAGACGCTATGCAACGCATTTCCAAAAATAATATTATGCCATTGCTCCATACTCAAAATCCCCTCTTGCTCGTTCTCATATTTTAAAAACACTTCTTGTCGCCCAAAAGATGACATATTTTCAAGTATATAAAGTGGCACTTGAGTTGCTTGTGCATCTTGCAGGTTGCATAGAGATGGTATCTCATCACCCTTTGTATCTAATTGTAGAATCCCAAATGCACTTCCTTTTGCTTTTTGGGCTATGCTTAATCCAAATTTTGCACGTGTGAAAGCCACATATAGCACATTATACTCTTCCCTTTCAAGACGTTTTTTGTGTGCTTCTAAGGCTTGATTATACTGCTTATCAAAGTTCTCTCTTCCCTTCATTTTATAATATATATGTTTGATATGTGTTCCTTCATATTCATAAATAAACTTATCATTATTAGCCTGAGATTGACTTAATCTATCGCATAAAATTACATATTTAAATTCTAAGCCCTTAGACTTATGTATCGTCATAATCTTAACGCCATTATTGCTTTGCGTAGGGGCATTGCACTGCAATTTGGGGATTTCATCAAGCAAGGATTCAATACTCGCATACTCACAACTTAGCTCCAAAAACAGCATACACGCACTATGCGCTATATTAAACATCTCAATAAGCATAAGCACTACTTGGGAGATGGGCATATTAGAGGAGCGAGGAATAGTATTTATTTTTGAAACAATATTTTTAGAATCTGCATAAGATTTGCCAAGAAGCTTGCATAATTTCTTTTCGTAAAGTTTTAGAGCATTGCTTATCTGCCTTGCCCTCCCTTCAGCAGAGTTTGAATCTTGACTTACAAGCTGTGTGTGCAAATGAATATAAGTAAGTGCATATATAAGAATCTTTACTTCCTTTTTCTCAAAGAGTGAGGCACTCGCTTGGGTAATGATATGAATATGCGGATTTTGAGCATTAATATATTCTTTCAATAGAGAAGCATCATCATTTTTAAACACTAAAATAGCTATATCATTCTCATCTGCGCCCTTATGGAGTAGTGCTTCTACTTCGTTATACACCTGCATTTGTAAGGATTCATTATCTGCCGCCACTTCTAGCACACGTACATAGCCCTGCTCTTTTTTAGAATCTTGAGGACATTCTTGGGGTATATAATTTTTATAATATTTAGCAAAAGTGTGGTTATTAAAGGCAATCACACGTTGGCTTGAGCGGTAATTAAAGGGGAGATTTTCTTGCGTGAAAGATTTTGTCGCTTCCTCAAATACAGCCGCAAAGCTCCCTCTAAACATATAAATACTTTGCTTCTCATCACCCACGATAAAAAGACTTCTGTCATTTATGCGTCCATTGCCAGAATATATTTCGTGTATCAAGGGATAGAGAATTTGATATTGCGTAAGACTTGTATCTTGAAACTCATCAAGCAATATATGCGTAATCTTATCATCAAGACGAAAGTAGAAAAAGTCCCTATCATCATTCAGTGCGAGAAGCTCATAATTTTTTAACATCACATCAGTAAAGCTAAGCACATTCTCCTGACTATTATGGATATGCTTTGCTCGATTAAAGTGTCTAAAATACTGCTCAAGCTGTTTTAATGCCTCTTGCTCCTTTTTTGCAAAATACATTTGTATAGAGGCTAAAATTTCCTTACGTTCATTATCAAACGCAGAAAAATCAAATTTTTTACTCTGTGAATGATCGCTCCATTGCAATAAATAATTAGGGCTATCGATAATAGCTTGTATAGAATCTTTATAAAAACCTTTCTTGAGACTCTTATGCCCATCTTCTACTGATTGGATATAATCATCTATCTTTTTCATACGCACCCTGATAGCTTCTTCAATTGATTTAAAACTTATATGGCTTACATTATCTGCCTTATTTGCAAATGCGTTTTCTATGTCTTGAGTGGGAAGCAAGGAGAGATTATGTAAAAGTTGTAAAAAGTCCTTAATACGTAGTCCATTATAAAAGCAAAATTCCACAATTTCATCTATTTGATTTGTGTGTAGGCGCTTTAAGAATATCTCATCAATACTGCTTTGGTTTGTGTTGCCTACTTCAAAATATACAGAAACTCCCACATACCAGCAAAATTTCTTTAATACTGTATGGAAAAATGCATCAATAGTTGTAATACGTGGATTGCTTCGTATAAATTCATTATATACCACCCCTATGCGCTCATAAAGCATTTGATGGCTTAAACCCTTTTCCCTCAATGCCTTATAAATCAAGTTTTCACTATATGTGTTCTGTTTAAAACTCATAAAAAGCAGATGCAATTGCTCATAGATTCGATGTCGCATTTCATTAGAAGCTTTTTTGGTAAAAGTCAGCGTGAGGATTTGATGAACCTTTGCACCACAAAAAAGTAAATATATAAATCGCAAAGCTAGATTAAAAGTCTTGCCACTCCCTGCCGAAGCCTTGAGAGCTAAAAACTGCGCTTGTGTGTCAGCCACTCATTATTCCTTTAGATTTAAATGTGTATTATTATAGCTTGTAATAGCTTTATAAGGCGATGAAATAAAAAATCAAACCTTTATTATACTTTACTAAACTTTTATGATACAATAACGCTTAAACTCAATCATTTATTTTGCAGAATCTAAAGGAGTTTATGATGTCAAAAAGTCTTTATGATACGCTTGAAGTGAGCGAAAACGCTTCTATTGAGGATATTAAAAAAGCCTATCGCAGACTTGCACGCAAATATCACCCTGATATTAATAAAGCCCCAGAGGCTGAAGAGAAGTTTAAAGAAATCAATGCCGCCTATGAAGTCCTAAGCGATGAAAATAAAAAGGCACAATATGACAAATTCGGCGATACGATGTTTGGCGGACAAAATTTCCACGATTTTTCCCGCGCACAAGGGGGTAATGTCAATCTCGATGATATTCTTGCCTCTATTTTTGGGCAAGGCGGATTTAGCGCGGGGAATGGAAGTAGATTCCACTTTGGTGGGGGCAATAGCGGATTTAGCAGCTTTGGTAGCGGGGATTTTGGCTTTAGTGATTTTAATACACCTAGCCTTGATGTGCAAGATAGCATTCAAATCCCTTTTGAAAGTGCGGCTCTTGGGAGCAGCTATCATTATAGCGGCAGAAGCGGGAGCTTTGATATTAAAGTCCCCGTGGGGATTAAAGATGGAGAGACTATCCGCCTTAAAGGTAAAGGAAATACCCAGAATGGTAGATATGGCGATTTATTGCTCAAGGTGCAGATTTCTCCATCACCAGAATATGAGCGTGAGGGAGATGATTTATCTAAAAATCTTGATATTCCTCTCAAAATGGCACTTTTTGGTGGTAAAATCGCCCTATCTACGCTTTATGGTGATGTTACCCTAACAATCCCGCCCAATACAAAAAATAATCAAAAATTCCGTGTTAAAGGCAAGGGTATCAAAAACCGCAAGAGCGGTGTTATTGGGGATTTGTATGTGAAGGCAAATATTATTTTGCCCCATACAGATTCACTAAGTGAAGAATTGCAAAATATGCTAAAAGCGCAACTCGCATAAAGGAGGGAAAATGTATAGTTATGATGAGCCTGTGTATCTTATTAGCGTGGTGGCAAAGATTCTAGAAATCCACCCGCAAACCTTACGACAATATGAAAAAGAAGGGCTTATCCAGCCCGGGCGCACTGATGGTAAAATGCGCCTCTATTCTCAACGCGATATTGATAAAATTAAAACCATACTTAAGCTTACGCGCGATATGGGAGTGAATCTCGCTGGAGTCGATATTATCCTACGTTTAAAAGATCGACTTGATGAGCTTGATAAGATGGCAGGGGATTTGCGTGAGGATCTTGCCAAGCAAAAGGGTAAAAACAATGTGCTAAAAACGAGTGAAAGCTCCTATGAGATTATTTTGTTTCAAAAAAAATAAAGTCTTATTTTGCTAAATCTCGCTTCACTACTCCGCCCCACGACCTTAGAGGATTTTATCGCACAAGAGCATTTAATCGCACCTAGTGCCCCGCTTTTTAAAATGCTTAAAAACAACGCTTTGGCGCATTGCTTTTTGTATGGACCGCCCGGTGTGGGTAAAACGACATTAGCTAAACTCATCGCAGAGGCATTAAAAAAGCCCTTTATGTTCTATAATGCCACAACTTTTAAGATAGAGGAATTAAGGCAATTTGTCAAAAGTTATGAGGATTCTTTGTTTCAGCCGCTTGTGTTTATTGATGAAGTCCATCGTATTAATCGCGCTCAACAGGAGGTTTTGCTACCCATTATGGAATCTTATAGTGCTATTATCTTTGGTGCTAGTACTTATAATCCCTTTTTTACGCTCACTAATGCCATTCGATCACGTAGCTTTCTCTTTGAGCTAAAGCCTCTAAGCCCAGCACATCTAGAGAGCATACTCACACACGCTCTTAGCTACATACACACACATTTTGATAAGAATCCCTCCATACCACAAGATGCAAGAGATTATCTCATTTTCTCTAGTGTGGGAGACGCGCGGGCTATGCTTAATCTCCTTGATGTCGCCCTAAGCATAGATGATAAGACTATTACACTAGAGATATTAAAATCCATACGCCCATTTGCACTTCACGATGGGGCAAGTGAGGCAGATAGCCATTATAATCTCATTAGCGCGATGATTAAGTCCATTCGTGGTAGTGATGTGCAAGCAAGTGTGCATTATCTCGCGCGGCTGATTGCGAGTAATGAGAATCCAGAGTTTATCGCGCGGCGATTGGTAATTTTGGCAAGTGAGGATATTGGCAATGCTAATCCAAATGCGCTCAATCTTGCTACAAGCACAATGCTTGCCGTTGGTAAGATTGGCTATCCTGAAGCGCGTATTATCCTCTCTCAATGTGTGATTTACCTCGCCTCTTCACCTAAGAGCAATACCGCTTACAAGGCTATTAACAAGGCTTTGGAGATGATTAAAGAGGGCTATGCGCCAGAAGTGCCGCCTCATATCACGCAACACCATAAAGATTACCTCTATCCACACGATTTTGGTGGTTGGGTAGCACAAGATTACCTAAAAGAGCCTTTAGATGTGGTAGAATCCACTACAAAAGGATTTGAAAAGACGCTCAATGAGTGGTTAGCAAAGATTAAAAATGAGACAATAGATAATGAATAAATGTCTTGGTGTGAAAATATTATGCTTATGTATTTTTTGCGTGATGTCTCTTTATGGCGTGGGTATTGACGTAAACCCAGATAAACGTGGGTGGCATATCGAGCTAAAACGTATAGCGGCTAATGTTAGCTCTACCTCTATACAGGGGCAAACTGAATATGAAAGTTTCTCAGATAGCCGCATTAGCGGAGATTCGCAGCTGATTGGGCAGGGGTATTTTGACTTAGGGGTCGATTTTTATGCACCACGTTATGTGATTTTTAACTCCGCCCTTGCAGAATATGGACGCACTATCCTTGTGCGTGGGAATGAACGTATCAATAACACCACATTAGATAGAATCCTTATTTCCACAGACTACACACATAGAATCTGGTATGTCCCTACGTTTGTAGGGGGCTTTGAAGTTGGTCCATTTCTCAAGGCAAACTATCAAAGTGGCTTTGAAGATAGGCGGCAAATCGTGCGTTTAAATGCAGGGGCAAAGCTCTTTGATGGAGTATATCTTAAAGATTTACATATTAATATTTTTACTGAAGAAGACTTTGCTAAAAGCACAGCGTCAAAAAACTATGGTTGGGAGAGTGGCATAAAAATCGAGTATAAATTTAGCAAAGATTCTAAATTCTACTACTATACCAACTTGCGTCATTATCTTCACAGCTCCGCGCCAGAGAGCTATAACCCCCTATATCAGCTTGAAATAGAAGCACGTGTGGATACAAAGCTTTATAAAAAACTAGCCATTGCTCCTTTTGTGAAGTATTATGCTCTGCAAGGAAGGTATATAGACGAAATAGGGAGCAATCTTTTCATTGGCTTTTCCCTCTCATTTGGGTATACATTCCTTGATGCGACAAAACGCACCGAGCAAAGAGTGCTATAATATCAAACTTGCTTTTCAAGCATTTTAATTTCCCTTAGTTGTTCATAAGGTATATTGAAACAATAGCTTTCACGTTGGCAACTTAATACTACTGCCATCATACTGCATAGTCTTGCGATCTCTGTTATTCAAAGGATATCTATTAACCTATACTTTATAGATAGCGCTCAAACACTGCCAAATGCAAATCTTTATGCTCTTTGCCGACTCTATTCCCCCCAATAAACATTACTTTTTCAAAGTGGTCTTTTCTCATTGTTTTGAATTGCGTGGTAAATATTTAGATACTTATGGGTTAAGTTGGATTGTGTGTCCAAAGTGGCTATGACATAATACAATATTTATTGCAACAAGAAACCTTAGGTTCAATACACAAAAGTGCAAGCATACTAAGAGTTTATTTTACATTTTTGACATATTTTATAGGTAATGCCAAATGTGATATTATCTCTACTTCAAGTTACCTGTTATGAGAGGTGCAATATTGCATTTGTTGGAGAGTTTTGTGCTAAATATGGCATAGCAATAGTTTTATATTTAGTCCTTATTTATCTTTCAAAGGCTTTGTTATACAATACGAAGTTTTGCAGGTTTGCTTGATATGTAAGCAAAATGTAGTTTTGTTTAGGATTTTGTTACTCGTATACATTAGAATCTCGCTCTATGATAATAATTTGTTATCAATATTTTTTATTTACGAGGAGTTTGGTATGTTAGTTACAAAACCAGCACCAGATTTTACAGCTGAAGCTGTTAAGCCTGATGGGACTTTTGACAATGAGTTTAGCCTTTATGGAAATATTGGCAAAAATGGCGCGGTAATATTTTTCTGGCCTAAGGATTTTACTTTTGTATGCCCAAGTGAGATTATCGCATTTGACAAACGTGTGAAAGATTTTGAAGCACGTGGTGTAAAAGTAATTGGTGTGTCTATTGATTCTAAAGAAGTGCATTTCGCTTGGAGAAATGTGCCTGTGAATGAAGGCGGTATCGGCGCAGTAACTTTCCCTATGGTATCAGATTTAAAAAAGCAAATTTCTCGCGATTATGATGTGCTTTTCGATGGCGCAGTAGCACTTCGCGGTAGCTTTTTGATTGACAAAAACAAAGTGATTCGCCACGCAGTGATTAATGACCTCCCGCTTGGACGCAATGTTGATGAAATGATTCGTATGGTTGATGCTATGCTATTTGTAGAGGAACACGGAGAAGTATGCCCTGCAGGCTGGAACAAAGGCGATGAAGGTATGAAGCCTAACGCTCAAGGCGTGGCAGAATATCTTGCTAAAAACGCTGACAAGCTTTAATAATTTGGTCTCCTCTGTATTTTTAGGAGGAGGCTTTCTTCAAGATTCTCATTTGAGTTTCACTTCATTTTTAATCCTTAGTCAAGTTTCACAAAGCACAGACTCATTCAAATATAATATTCGCATAATTTGTCATTGTGGTTTTGCATATATCAAAGTGATAGCTTATGGCAAGAGAAAGCCTATTTATCAAGCAATAAAGCTTAGATTCTAAAAACAAAGAGTAAAATAGCACTTTTATTTTGCAAGGAATGTATATGCAAGAAGCTATCGTTACGATTGAAAAAATTGTCCTCTCATCGATTTTTTTCTCCCCTGAAAAGTTTGATGAGATTGCTGATGAGTTAAAGCCTGATGACTTCCTGCTTCCTGCTCACCGCGATATTTTTGAAATGTGCCTCTATCTTAGTAAAAATAATCTGCCTATTGATAGTGAAATACTCCTTAGCAAGAAGCCTCCACATAAGAAAATCACACAAGAAGAAATGCTTGAGATTCTCGCCATCAACCCCATTGCCAATATTGAGGCATATATAGACGAAATCAAAGAGGCAAGTATTAAGCGTGAATTGCAGCATTTAGCGAACTTTTTGCGTGAAAAATCACTTGATAATAATCAAAATGTGGTAGAGATTATCGATGAAGTAGAGAAAAAGCTCAATGCTGTTTCGCTTGGCAAGGCACAAGGAAGTGTATATAATGCTCAAGAAATGGTAGGCGGCGTGCTTGACTACCTTAAAGATCTGAAAAATCGCGGGAATAATGTTGTTGTGGGCATTGATACGGGCTTTAGGGAGTTAAATCAGCTCACCACAGGTTTCAATAAGGGCGATTTGATTATCATTGGGGCACGCCCGGGTATGGGAAAGACGACTTTTGTGTTGAATCTCGCGCAGCATATTTTAGATTCGCAAAAGGGCGTGGTGTTTTTTAGCCTTGAGATGCCCTACTTGCAGCTTGGTATGAGAATGCTTAGTGCTAAGGCATCTATTGCCCTGCAGAATCTCCGCACGGCAAATCTTACTAACGATGAATTAAGCACATTGAGCGAAGCAGCGGATATAATGGCAAAGCAGCCTTTGCATATTGTGGATACTTCATTTTTGAGTATCGCACAGCTTAAGAGTGAGTTGCGTAGGCTCAAAAAGCAGCACCCTGAAATCAGCATTGCTGTCATTGACTATTTGCAGCTGATGAATGGCGGGAAGGGCAGTGATTTTAATAAACAAGCAGAGATTGCTGAAATCTCACGTGGGCTTAAGATGTTGGCAAGGGAGCTTGAAATGCCTATCATCGCACTCTCACAGCTTAATCGCCTTGTGGAGCAACGTGATGATAAGCGTCCTACACTTTCGGATTTGCGGGATTCTGGGGCGATAGAGCAAGATGCGGATATGATTTTGTTTTTATATCGCGATGATGTGTATAAGAAACGTGCAGATAAAGAGCGTTATGCAAGGTTAAAAAAAGAGGGTAAAGAGAAAGACTTTAAGCCTGAGCACGAGGAGCGCGAGGTAGAGCCTACTGAAATTATCGTTGCTAAAAACCGCAATGGCGAGGTGAGAACGATTGAGATTCAGTTCAATAAGCGTTTCATACGATTTGAGGATAAGCCAAAGAAACAAGAGTATGATATGAGTGAGACAAGCATTGAGGGGCAGGAGTTTATCCAGCAAATACAAGAAAGTGTAGAGTCTACCCCTCAAGTTGAAGTCCCAAATATCTTTTAGCAGTGCAAAATTCTACTAAGTCCGCACATTCACCCTTTGAGGTAGAGCTTTTTAGCACGAAGAAGCAATGGATTCTTTTCCTGTGTGCTTGTATGCTTGTCTTTGCGTGGAGTTTATCGCAAGAATACAGGCAGTATATGGCATATATCGCCCCAGATAACACACAGGAGATTTATGCGCAAGTCCTCGCTCAATACGAAAAAGAAAAAAATGGCAAAACCTATCAAGTATTAAAGCTTAAAAGTCCCAATGGCGAGGTGTTTTACACAACGAGCAAGGAAGGTATAAAAGACCTTAGCCATCGCTTTGTGAGAATCTATGGCAAAAGGCTAGATTGCACTTTTGTGGAGTATTTGCGAAGTTGCTTTTTTATCTCCTATCGTATGAACGTGTTAGCAGAGCGCGATTACAGAGATACACTTAGGATATGGATAGAATCACAACATAATGAACCCTTAGTAGCATCTTTGTATAAAACGCTTTTTATGGCGGATTTTTTGCCATATACTTGGCGTGATTTGAGCAATAAGCTTGGAATTGCGCATTTGATTGCTATAAGTGGATTCCATTTGGGGATTTTGAGTTTTGTTATCGGAGGGGCTTTGAGTCTTGTGTATAGAATCTTCCACCCTTATGTGAGCTATCGAAACAAGTATTTTGATATAGGGATTATCGTGTTTATCTGCCTTTTTGGCTATCTTTTGTTGCTTGATTTTACCCCCTCGTTTTTGCGTGCGTTTGTAATGGCGATGTGTGGATTCTTTGTCGTGCATAGTGGCATTAAGCTTATTAGTTTTAGGCTACTCTTTGTCGTGGTGTGCGTGTGCTTAGCACTTTTTCCACGTCTGATTTTAAGCATAGGATTTGTTTTATCTGTAAGCGGTGTGTTTTTTATCTATCTTTTTATGCGCCATATGCACATACGTGAGGGATTCTTGCACAAATGGGTGTGTGTGCCATTGGGCTTTAATATGCTTATTTTTACTCATATGCTACCGATCGTGCATTGGTTTTTCCCTTATTTTACGCCTTTATGCTTACTCTGCATTCCTTTAAGTCTGCTTTTTGTCATCTTTTTTCCTGCGATGTTGCTAGCGCATATCGTGGGGCTTGGTGCTTTATGCGATGGATTCTTAGAGTGGGCTATGGGTATGAAATTATATGCTATAGAGTTTTATACGCCTTGGTGGTTTATGTGCTTCTTTGGTGTGATTTGCACCGCTGCAATATATTCTAAGAGGGCATATTATGTACTTCATATATTGGGTATTATGTTTTTTTCTTATCTTAGTATATGTTATGCTGCTGCATTGGATATTGCGTAGTTTTACAAATGAGATTTTGGAGTTCTAAGGCTAGAGTGATGTAGTAGTATAATGAGGCTATGTTGCTATCATTTATCCCACAAAAGCGTGAAGCTACTGCCTTGCTCGATTTGGCTTTGCACCTCAATGCGGATATGATACTCATCGCATATCCTTTTAATGAGTGTTAAACCTATGCCAAAACCCCCTTGAAAGGCATTACAGCGCACATATCGCTCAAAAATCTTTTTACTTTCTTCTAGCGAGATACCACAGCCACTATCGCTAATGCAGAGCTGCCCCTGCTCTAAGCTTACCACGATTCTACCGCCTTTTTTATTATACTTAATCGCATTGCTTAAGAGATTATCAATCACGCAGCTCATCTTTTCCGCACTTGCTATAATTGTGCTGAGCCCTATCTGGCTTTGCACTTGAATGGACTTTTGTTCAAAGAATGGTGCGAAATACTCCAAACGTTCCTTAAGAAGCGAATCTAGGGCAAGATTCTCATTTTTATTGCTTATAGTGTGAGGAAAATTATAAGCCACTAAATCTTTATAGAGATGGCTTAGGCTTTTTGAAGCAAGCTTGATGCGTTCTATCTTTTGCAGTTGTGCAGCGGTGAGATTATGTGTTTGGAGCGTCTCTATACTCATTAGGATAATGCTTAGGGGTGTGTTAATCTCGTGGGTAGAATCTTTAATAAACGTATTGAGCGAATTAATCGTCTCCTGCATAGGCTTTAGGGACAATCGCACTAAGAAATAGGCAATCACGCCTATGGCAAAAAGTGAGATAAGAAAGCCTAGCACAACCTTTACTTGCAAAAAGAGAATTTGGGAATCTAAAGTATTATCTTGGATAAAAATTTGATAACGTGGGCTTTTGTAGGGTTTGGGGAGAGGATTCTTATTTTGGATATTTTCTTTTTTATTGAGTGGAGGCAACCTTGGGAATCGTTCGCGCATTGCAGGGTCCATAATCACCTTATCCCCACGAAATGCAATGCCATTTTTATATTCCTCATCACTTAGAGTAATATGCAGGGTATCATAAATGATATTGCCTTTGTAGTTGTAGATTCGCAAAGGGTGGCTGATATTAGATTCAATCTGCTTAAAGGCTAGAGATATATCATCTTTATTTGTATGTAAAATATCATAGACCTCAAGGCTAATCTCACGCAGATTACTCACTTGCTGCGCTGTCAAATGCCGCTCTTCTTTTGCATAAAAAAACCAAAAAAACACACATAAAAAAAATCCTGTTGTCCCAAGATAGAGGCAGAGAATCTTAATAATAGCTTTCTTGGAATTATCCCTGCTCACTTTGTGCTCCTATATTTTCATTGTAGCAATATCCTCGTCCACGCTGATTCAAAATACTATCCTTGCCTAAAATCTTACGCAAATTTTTCACATATACGCGCAAACTCATTTCACTAGGCTCCTGCTCGTATTCCCACAAGGTATCAAAAATCATCTCTTGAGCGACGTAATGCCCTTTATTTTGCAACAAAAGCGACAAAAGTAAGCTTTCTTTTTGCGTAAGGGGGACGATATTACCCGTCTCATCATAGAGTAATTGTGTGAGAATCCCAAAAGTATATCCATTATGCAGAGTTACAAAATCTTGTTGTGTGTGTGAAAAGGAGCGTTTAAGCAAAGTGCTTATGCGATAAGAAAGCTCTAAGAGTTCAAAGGGCTTTTTGAGATAATCATCACAACCCGCCTTATATCCACTCTGCAAATCGGTGATTCTATCAAGTGAGGTAATAAAAATAGCCGGCGTGTCTTTCCCGCACCCTCTCAACTCTTTTAGCACATCAAATCCATTGCCATAAGGCACTTTCACATCTAAAATCCATAAGTCAAAATACTGCTCATAAGCAGCGTTTAGCGCGTCTTTTGCATTATCGTATAAGCACACATCATAGCCCTGCTCTTGTAGAAATTCTAACAGAATCTCTGAAAGCACGAAATCATCTTCGAGTAACATAATCTTTGCTGACATTGCTCTTCCTTATGGATTGCATAGATTGCCCCGCGCATAAGGCGGGAAATTTATTTTTTAGTATCTTTAGGCATATCTTTTTTGTCTTTTGCCTTATCTTCTGGATTCTTAAAATGTTTGTGTATATCCAAGCCACTCTCTTGCAATTCTTTCACACTCATAGATTCTATACGTTTTTTCATTGCCTCGTGTGTGGCTTGTTTATATTCTCTTAGCTGCTTTACAGTGAGGTTGTCTGTGGCTTTTTCGTATTGAGCCTTAAGTTTTTCTTTAAAAGCCTTTGCCTCTTTTTCGGATTTCTTTTTTAAACGTTTGGCGATTTCGATTTGATAATCCGCAAACTCCTCAACTTTGGCAATACCTGAAAGATTAATCAATTCCGCATCGCTTTTTTTGCTAAAGTCCGCCGCACCAAGAGTGCCACAAAGCAATGCACTTAGAGCCAAAGCTCCTATAGGTTTTACACATCTCATAATAAACTCCTTTGAGATAGATTTGTCATATAGACTTAGGGATTGTATAAAAAGAGTATAAAACCAAAGTGAATTAGAAATATTCCCTATAAAGTAGATTAATACTCGCACATAAAGAGACGATAACTACAAGTGGCTTGATGATACGCGCTCCATAGCCAATAGCGATATGTGAGCCTAGATTTGCCCCTGCAAACTGCCCCAATGCCATACACAGCCCCACAATCCAAAAAATCTTCCCGCTACAAGCAAATATAACCACTGAAGCAAGGTTGGTAGCAAAGTTAAGCAATTTTGCGTGAGCAAGTGCCTGCAATAGCCCAAAACCACCAAGCATAATGAGCGCAAACATCAAAAACGAGCCAGTCCCTGGACCAAAGAAACCATCATAAAATCCAATAGCACCTAGCACCAAGCCCAGAGGCACAGCCCCTATGAGCACGTGTTGAGAATCCTCTGTAACTTTTGGGGAGACAAGAAAGTAAAATGCAAAGATGATAAGCAAAAAGGGAATACATTTACGCAAAAAATCCGCCTCAAACATCTGCACACTCACACTTCCTAACATTGAAGCACAAAATACGACAAGCACAAAGGGAATATGCTTTTTAAGGTGGATATGTCCTCTTTTGTAGAAATGGAAAGTCGCGCCAAAGCTCCCAAAACAGCTTTGAAATTTATTTGTCCCAAGTGCCTCAAGCGGCGGGATTCCCGCAAGGAGTAAAGCAGGAATGGTAATCATACCGCCACCACCTGCTATAGAATCAATAAATCCCGCTATAAATGCCGCTAAAATTAACGCACCAAGCGTCCATAAGCTTATGTCTTCCATCCTTTTCCTTTGCATCGCAGGCTTGTTTTATTGCTTTATGCTATGATTTCATTTTTAACCCTTTTTCAACAAAGAAAACATCGCAGCATAAAATTTCTTGCTTTTTATCAAATGTAAAATATACCCCATAAACTTGTAAATCCTAATGAAAAGCAAAATCTTACTAAGACTTGTTGTTGAAAGGTATGATTGTAACTTGCTTCTAAGAGTTAGACTGCATTAACCATCACCAAGATACACAAAGCGTGGATTTATTTAATTCTTTTATTCCACATAAGCATTCTCCCTTTAAGAGTGTTTGCTGGATAGTTTATTTTGCCATTTGTAGGGTTAATTCTCTTGAGATAGATTCTGTTACTCAAACAAGGGAGATACTATGCAATCGCTCAAAGTATATATTCTATTTGAAAATGCTTCAAGTGCCTTTAGCGCACAAAACGTCTTAAGCTCTCCCCTGCTTTTTGATTTTGATTTTACTTTGCAGCTTGTGCCTACACCCAAAGAATATAGTAAAAGTTGCGCTCTAGCGATTTTACTTGAAGTAAGGGAAAGCCTCTATGGAGAGAGTGCGGAGCAATTTATGCAATCTATTATTTCAATGTTAGCACAAAAACATATTAAGCACGATATAATACGCCTCTAGCTTTTCCCTAGAAGGATATATATTGAAAGATTATAATCATATTCATATTAGCGGTGCACGCGAGAATAACCTCAAAAATATTAGCCTTAGTATCCCTAAAAATCAGCTTATCGTTTTCACAGGATTGTCTGGCTCGGGTAAATCAACTCTAGCCTTTGATACCCTCTATGCTGAGGGGCAGCGGCGATATATAGAATCGCTCTCAAGCTATGCGCGGCAGTTTTTAGACAAAGTGGGTAAGCCTGATGTTGATAAGATAGAGGGGCTAACACCTGCCATTGCCATTGATCAAAAGACAACAAGCAAGAATCCACGTTCCACTGTTGGCACGATTACCGAAATTTATGATTATTTTCGTTTGCTTTATGCGCGTGTGGGGATTCAGCATTGTCATATTTGTGGAGAGAGAATCTCCCAAATGAGTGCTACGGATATTATTGAGCAGATTCTCAAACTCCCAAGCGATGCGAAAATGGTTATCCTTGCCCCGATTGTGAAAGAAAAAAGGGGTAGTTTTGGTGATAAGATAGAATCTTTGCGTCAAAAAGGCTATGTCCGCGCAATGATTGATGGTGTGATGGTGCGTCTTGATGAGGAGATTGAACTTGCTAAAAATAAAAAGCATAGCATTAAAGTGGTAATTGATAGGGTAAGCAATACTTTAGATAATCACACACGTATTGCGCAAGGCGTGGAAAAAGCATTGAAAGAATCTTATGGGGAAATTGAAATAGAGCTGATACATAATGATAAAAAAAAGCTTTTGCATTATTCGGAGCATTTTGCGTGTTTTAAATGCAAAGTGAGCTTTGAGGAGCTAGAACCGCTTGAATTCTCTTTTAATTCTCCTAAGGGCGCGTGTGGAGATTGTTTAGGGCTTGGGGCAAAATATGCTATTGATTTGAAAAAAATTCTTGATAAATCCCAGCCACTCAATAAAGGCGGGATTAAAATCATTTTTGGATTCAATCGTAACTATTATGCTGAACTTTTTTATGCCTTTTGCAAAAGTGCGAAAATTGACCCGGGAAAGAGTTTTGATGAATTAAATAGCTCACAGCAAAATGCACTTTTATATGGCTGCACGGAGGAAGTGGAGCTTCATTGGCGCTCAAGTAAGCTTAAGCGTCCTTGGAGAGGGATTTTGCAAATTGCCTATGATATGTTTAAGGACGATAAGGATTTGGGTGATTACACGACTGAAAAGATATGCCCTACCTGCAAGGGACATCGCTTGAAGTTAGAATCTTTAAGCGTGAAAGTAGGGGGATTAGGCATTGGTGAGTTGATTGATATGCCCATACAGAAGGTGTTTGAGTTTTTTGATAAGCGGGAGAATTTTGTTTATTTGAATGAGCAGGAGCATTTCATCGCCGAGCCGATTTTAAATGAAATACATCAAAGGCTATTTTTTCTCTATGATGTGGGGCTTGGCTATCTCACTTTAGGGCGGGATGCCCGGAGTATTAGTGGTGGGGAGTCTCAACGTATTCGTATCGCTAGTCAAATCGGCAGTGGGCTTACAGGTGTGATGTATGTGCTTGATGAGCCAAGCATTGGGTTACACGAGCGCGATACCCTGCGTCTTATTAAGACTTTGCGAAGTCTGCAGGAAAAGGGTAATAGCGTGATTGTAGTCGAGCACGATAAGGAGACAATTTTAAATGCAGATTATATCGTGGATATTGGACCGGAGGCGGGATTACGCGGTGGGGAAGTGGTATTTAGCGGTGATGTAAAGGCACTGCTAGATTCAAACACGCTTACTGCACAATATGTAAAGGGTACAAAAATCATCTCCTATCCACATAAGCGCAAGGTTTCACAATGGCTACATATTAATAATGTCAATATTCATAATATTAAGAATCTTAATGTCTCCATTCCGCTCTCTCAATTTGTGTGTGTAACAGGTGTGAGCGGCTCGGGCAAGAGCTCATTGATTTTGCAAACGCTTCTGCCTGTAGCACAGGAGCTACTTAATAATGCTAAAAAGGTGCAAAAGTGTGATGGAGTGGAGATTCTAGGATTAGAGCATTTGGATAAAGTGATATATTTAGACCAAAGTCCTATCGGGCGCACACCTCGCAGTAATCCCGCGACTTACACAGGTGTGATGGACGATATACGCGCACTTTTTACGGAGGTTAAAGAATCTAAGCTGCGCGGCTATGGGGTAGGGCGATTTAGCTTTAATGTCAAAGGTGGGCGATGTGAGAAATGTCAGGGTGAGGGTGAGATAAAGATTGAAATGCACTTTTTACCTGACATAATGGTCAAATGCGATGCGTGTAAGGGTGCGAAGTATAATCCACAAACGCTTGAAATTAAGTATAAAGATAAGAATATTGCCGATGTGCTGGCTATGAGCGTAGATGATGCACTCGCATTTTTTACTAAAGTGCCAAAGATAGCCCAAAGACTACAGACATTGCAAGATGTGGGATTGGGTTATATCACACTAGGGCAGAATGCCATTACACTCAGTGGAGGAGAGGCGCAGAGGATTAAACTCGCTAAAGAGCTTAGCCGCAAGGATACGGGCAAGACACTCTATGTGCTTGATGAGCCTACCACAGGGCTGCATTTTGCCGATGTGGATAGGCTCACAAAGGTGCTTCATCATTTAGTGGATTTGGGTAATTCTGTGATTGTGATTGAGCATAATTTAGATATGATTAAAAATGCTGATTATATTATCGATATTGGACCTGAGGGTGGCTCTGGTGGAGGGAAAATCGTAGATTGTGGATCTGTGGCAGAAGTGAGCAAGAATCATAGTAAGAGTGGTAGCTACACAGGCAAGTTTCTTGCTAAAGAATTAGCACGCGATAGCAAATTATCAAAAAAGGAGCAAAAATGAAATATGATGTGCTATTTGGTGGTGTGAGCTTTGAACACGAAATTAGCATAGTGAGTGCGATTGCCTTAAAAAAGGTGCTAGGAGCGGACATAGAGCATTTTATATTCCTTGATAGCAAACATCGCTTTTATCTTATCTCCGCAGAGAATATGAAGTCAAAATACTTTAGCTCGGGGGATTATCAAAAATGCACGGAAATTTTTTTACGCAATGGGGCATTTTGCAAAAAATCACTTTTTGGCTTTAGCCCCTTAACTTCTCATATTGTGATTAATCTCATACACGGGGCTGATGGGGAAGATGGTAGTATAAGCGCAATGCTTGATTTCTATCATTTGCCTTTCATTGGTCCAAGGATAGAATCTAGCGTGATGAGCTTTAATAAGGCTTTGACAAAGATTTTTGCTCATCAAAGAGGTGTAAAGAGCCTTGATTATGAGATTCTAACAAGAGCAAATTCGCATATTTCTCATTTGCAATATCCGCTGATTCTTAAACCCGCACGATTGGGAAGTTCTATCGGTGTAAGTGTGGTAAATGAGCCTAAAGAGCTAGAGTATGCAATGGACTTAGCCTTTGAGTACGATGATAGCATTGTAGCAGAGCATTTTCAAAGTGGCATTAAAGAATATAATCTCGCAGGCTGTAAGGTCAAAAAAGGCGCGGAGAGTGTGTATAGGTATTCTATCATCGAAGAGCCTAGCAAAAAAGAATTACTTGATTTTGAGCATAAATATTTAGATTTTTCCCGCACGTCACAGGTGTTGAAAGCGGATATTAGTCAAGATTTAGAGGAAAAACTTAAAGAAAGCTTTGCAAAACTTTATGAAAATGCCTTTGAAGGAGCGCTGATACGATGTGATTTTTTTGTGATTGATGATGAGGTGTATCTCAACGAGATTAATCCCGTGCCTGGCTCGATGGCAAACTATCTGTTTGCGGATTTTGGGGCGGTATTAGCAGAATTAGCCTTAAATTTGCCAAAAAAACATTCTATCAAGGTAAGCTATAAATATATAGAGCAGATTCATCACGCAAAGGGAAAATAGGGCAAAATGGCACAAAGACGCATAGAATATCAAGGAGAATGCTTTGATATAAGCTATGAGAGGGTAAATCACACAGATTCCAAACAAATAGCCACAAAGCCTATAATACTCTTTTTGCACGGCTGGGGGAGTAATAAAGATGTGATGAAAATCGCCTTTAGCAAGTGTTTTCACCAATATGAGCATATTTATATCGATATGCCCGGCTTTGGCAATAGCCCTAATGATAAGCCACTGTTTACAAGCGATTATGCGCAAATCGTGCAGATATTCTTGCGCGATGTATGTGGAGTGAGTGCGCAAGAGGTGCTGATGGTAGGGCATAGTTTTGGTGGTAAGGTCGCACTGCTGTGTGAGCCAAAAGAAGTGATTTTGCTCTCAAGTGCGGGTATCAAAGTGCCTAAGTCTATCAAAGTGCGCTGCAAAATTGCATTCGCTAAAATAATGGGGCAATGTGGGTTTTCACATTTGGGCAAAATGTTTCGTTCAAAAGATGTTATTGCAATGAATGAGGGTATGTATCAAACGTTTAAAAATGTAGTTGATGAAGATTTTTCAGGAATATTTAGACATTATAAAGGAAAAGCGAGTATATTTTGGGGTAGAGATGATAGAGCCACCCCACTTTTTTGCGGAGAAAGGATAGCAGCCCTCATACAGGATAGTCGTTTTTTTGTGCTAGAGGGCGATCATTACTTCTTTTTAAGGCAGGGTGAGGGGATTGAGAAGCTATATGGGAGCAATATATGAAAATATGCAAACAATTTTTGATTTTTGGTCGTGTGCAAGGTGTCGGATTCCGCCGATTTGTAAAAGCAAAAGTGGATATTATGAATGAAGAAAAAGAGTGTTTAAGCGGCTATGTGCGTAATCTTGCCGATGGAAGTGTGCAGGTGGTAGCACAAGGTGATGAAGATATATTGCAAAAATTGGAAGAGCTTTTGAAAGTGGGGACGATTAAAAGTGTCGTTGAAAGGATAGAATCTACTACTTTAGAGATAGATGAGATTTTGAATGGTTTTGAGATTGTAAAATAGGAAACAATATGGAGAATATGTTTATTGTTGATGTGATAGCTCAGTGGGTCTTTGTGGTTTTTTTTGCTTATTATGGCTTAACGAATCTACAATGGTATAACTATAGCCTTAAGCGAGTGATATTTATGCATCATAAATTTATGTGGCATATTTATTACTGCATAGTACCCCTGATTCTCTATGTAGGGATATTTTTTGTACCAAGTCCTGTGGGGAATTATATGCTTATTGCTTTAAGTATAGTATATGCCCTAATGATTGTGATGTGGGCAATAAAATTAGATAAAAGATTGAAATTTACCTTACGTGTTATAAGGTTTGTAGGTATCTTTTTTATTTTTATGTTTTTTAATGAAGTCTTGTGCTATGTGTTGGGTATAGCAAGTGCATTGCTTGATTTAATGTCTTTGGTATTTGCGGTGATTGTTTCGCGTATATATGAGAGTGTGTTACTTAATCGTTACATTGCTTTGGCTGAAGAAAAACTCGATGTTATGTCTTCTTTGGTGGTGATTTGCATAACGGGAAGTTATGGCAAAACAAGTATTAAAAATTTTCTTGCACAAATATTAAAAGAAAAATATCGTGTCTATGCTACACCACGTAGTGTAAATACACATACAGGCATTATTGCAGATATTAATAGTAACCTTGATTATACGACAGAGATTTATATTGCCGAGGCTGGTGCGCGGTTGAGAGGAGATATTGCCATTATTAGTGAATTTTTGAATCCTCATTATGCAGTAATTGGTGAAATAGGAGAGCAGCATTTAGAGTATTTTAAGAATCTTGACAATATCGTGGAAACGAAATTTGAACTTTTGCAAAGTAAGCGATTAAAAAAAGCCTTTATCTTTAAAGATAATCCTATGCCCAACCAACTTGATGCAAACTTACATAAAAAAATTATACCCTTTCCGGAGAATATACGTAATATCAAAGCAGATTTAGAGGGCATAAGCTTTGAGCTATACATTAAAGGAGAATGGCATTATTTTGAAGCAATAGTTCTAGGGCAGTTTAATATTATTAATCTTAGTGCGGCTATTTATATGGGTATTGAACTAGGGCTTAGAGTGGAGGAGATACAGAAGGCTATAAAAAGATTAGATCCTGTCCCACATCGTTTAAATAAGATAGAGGCAAACCAAAAAATTATCATTGATGATAGTTTTAATGGAAATTTGAAGGGTATGAAAGAAGCTATTCGTCTAGCTTCTCTTTATGAGGGACGAAAGATTATTGTAACCCCGGGCGTTGTAGAAAGCAAAAAAGAGGCAAATGTCGAATTAGCACGGGCTATTGATGGGGTATTTGATATTGCTATTATTACAGGTGAACTTAATAGTAAGATTATTTCCTCAAATATTTATAAGACGCAAAAAATTATTCTCAAAGATAAGGTTATGCTAGAAGATATGCTGAAATCCTGCTCTTTGCCAAATGATTTGGTGCTATTTAGCAATGACGCACCAAGCTATATTTAAGGGCTTAAGGAGTGGTAATGGATAGAATCTATGCGCCGTGGCGAAGCAAGTATTTCACTGCCGGATCAGAGGAATGTGTGTTTTGCAATATTGCCAAGAATCCACAAGATGATGAAAAGAATCATATTATTTATCGTGATGAGTTGGTATTTGGCGTTATGAATCTTTATCCTTATACACCTGGGCATTTTATGCTTTTGCCTCTCATTCATTGTGATTCCCCCGAAAAGCTGCCCTTAGAGGTATGGCTACACTTGCATCGCCTTTCACATCAAGCAATGCAGATTCTCTATGCATATGGCGCACAGGGTGTAAATATGGGGCTCAATATTAAAAAAGCCGGTGGAGCAGGGATACCCGAGCATTTGCATATACATTTTGTCCCACGCTATATAGGTGATACAAATTTTATAACAAGCATTGCGCAGACACGTACTTTTGGTATGGAATTTGATAGTGTGTATGTAAAAATCAAGACTCTTGCAGAAAAATATTTCACCTTGAAAGGATAAGAGATGAAGCATTGTACTTTGAAAATCATTTTGTGTTTAGGTGTGGTAATATCCTGCTATGGGGCAAATGATAGATATAACTACCTGCTTTTTAGCAATAATTATACAGATGTGCGTAAGGGAATCAATTTGGGGGCAGATATTGAGGCGCGTTTGCGTGGTAGCACTCCACTTTATGATGCTGCACGTAAGGGGAATCTAGAGATTTTGTATTTGCTTATTGAGCGGGGGGCTGATGTAAATGCTGTATCTCACGGAGAGACGGCATTGCTTAAAGTTGTGGCACTTAATAATTATAAATTTGCTAAGGCTTTGATTGATAAAGGTGCAAAAGTCAATGTCGCTGATGAGCATTTGGGCAATACACCTTTGCATTATGCGGTGATAAAGAAAAATACTGAGATGATAAAGCTACTTTTATCAAAAGGTGCAAATATGTATTCGGAGAATTTTAAGGGGGATACCCCTGCACGTTATATTCTTGCCTCTCATTCCCTACCCGCAGTAAGTATCAAAAATGCAGATATTACACTTGATGCTTCTTCATTTAATCTAGGTAATGGTAATGTAAATATTACGATTAAAAATGAGAGCGAGAAGGTCGTAAATATCCAATACGTGGCTTTATACATTAATGGTGATTTGATAAGTGAGCTAGAAGTCTCTAAGAGGATTCCGCCTAATGTAAGTGCAGCGGTAACCAGCCTTAAAATCCCTTCTACTACTTATGAGCATATCCGTCTTAAAAAATCAGGCACGACAGATATAAAATATGGCTTTGCCGTGGAATACGATATAGAGGGCAAGAAAAAGAATCTATATAAAAAGACAAATGCAGAGCTGACATTATGGTAAAATGATGTATGTTTGTTTTGGCAATGATAGAAAATACGTTCTTGCCTTTTAGATTGTGTGCTTAATTTATAGGCTGATAATTGAGCAAACAATTATGGCAAGGTGATTTGTGGATAAAATAGACAAAAACGTTTGTATTAAACTTAGCACTCCTTTGATTTTAGGGATAGTCGTTTTTATTTTACAGCGATTTTGGGGAATGGTAGCCCCAGAAGGCTGCAGTGCTAATGCTTGGCTTTACTTGTCGATATTTTAGTGCTTTTTTGGCATTCATTTTAGAGTCTAGCACACTGGCATTTATAGGTGTTATTGCTGTAAGATTTGGGTTTAGATGATGTGGTTATTAAAAGTGCTGATGCGATAAATTGGGTTTTGAGCGGGTTTTTTTAATGTGGCTGTATGGCTTATATTTACAGCTTTTACGATAGGGCTTGGCTTTGTAAAAACAGGCTTGGGCAAACGTATATCTTTATATCGTGTCAAAACTTGGCAAATCAACTCTAGAATTAGGCTATAGCAATAAGGCAGCTTGGAGGACATTTTAGTTTGGCATACTTGTAGTTATAGCAGCAGGGCTTAAAAATGTTGGTTTCTTAGATTGGTTTGCGCATTTGCTTGATGGTAAGTCTGATTAATGTATCACCTGCTATTGCAATGCCTATTTTGTAGCGTTTATTCAAGCTATTCTTGATATTAATGTCGCACAAACATTGCTTACTTTGATTTACCTATAGGCTTTATGGACATCATTACGCCTTATGACACAGGTTGCTCACCATTGTGGTTTGGTAGTCATTATATTAAAGGTCATCAGTTTTTTATTAGGTGCTATCTTTGCTACGATGTATATTTTATTTATGTTGTGGTGGGCATTTCTTGGGTGCATTTATTACTCCATATCTCACTTTTTCTTAGAAAAAGTGAGTAATAACCTTATTTGTATGTACTCCTTGAATGCAATGGAGGTGGCTATGGCTGGTAAATATACATATAAATTGCTGTAATTTCTTCATCTGTGAGGTAATAGCTAGGCATTACGCCTTTTTGTTTATGTAAGGCTTTACTAAAAGTGCTATAATCGATATTATTAATACGAGGGGCTATAAGAGACTTTTCTACACCTTTATGTTTGTAGCGTGCGATAACGCTGCCTTCGCCTTTGTTCCCGTGACATTTATTGCACGCAATGCCACGAGGATTCTCATAAAGGTTTTTGCCATATTCATTGCGGATTGTATGTTCATCTTGGGCGGCAAATAATGTGCTTGTTAGTATGGAGAGTATAAGTTTTTTCTTCATAAATCCTCTTTTGTTTTAATATCTTATATTATAATAGCAAAACGATAATCACAAAGGGCTTTAAAATGACATTGCTAGATGGTAAATCTTTGAGTGTAGAGATTGAAAATAGCTTGACTAAAGACATTAGCGCTCTTGCACATCAGGGGGTAACGCCGGGATTGGCGGTGATTTTAGTGGGAAATAATCCTGCAAGTTGTGCTTATGTGCAAATGAAAGCCAAAGCGTGCAAACGCGTAGGAATCTACTCTGTAACACACGAAATGCCCTCTACTATTACAGAAAATGAGCTTTTATCGACAATTAAAATGCTTAATAATAATCCTAATATTGATGGCATACTCGTGCAGCTGCCGCTTCCTGCGCATATTGAAACGGCAAAAGTGCTTGAAGCCATCGATCCACAAAAAGATGTTGATGGCTTTCACCCTTTCAATATAGGACGATTAGTGGCGAATCTAGATACTTTTGCCCCTGCTACTCCGCTTGGGGTAATGAATCTACTCAAGGCTTATAATATCGAGCTAAAGGGCAAAGATGTAGCGATTGTAGGTATGAGTAATATTGTAGGCAAACCACTTAGTGCCTTAATGCTTAATGCGGGGGCAAGTGTGAGCTGTTGTCATATTTTAACAAAAGATGTGAGCGCATATACAAAAAATGCGGATATTGTGTGTGTAGGAGTGGGAAAAGTAGGCTTAATCACGGCAGATATGATAAAAGAAGGCGTAGTGGTGGTGGATATTGGTATCAATCGTTTAGAATCTGGCGCACTTGTGGGCGATGTGGATTTTGAAGCGGTGTCTTTAAAGGCAGGATTCATTACGCCTGTGCCCGGTGGAGTAGGTCCTATGACGATTGCTACATTATTGCAAAACACTTACAAGGCAGCACTTTATAGATTAGAACAAAGGAAATAGATAATGAAAAAGTTTCTTAGCGGATTGTGGGCATTTACTTCTAGTTGGACTGGCACGATTATTATTGTGCTTGTTTTGATATTTTTTATTATGCAGGCATTTGTGATTCCCACACGTTCTATGGTGGGGACACTTTTAGAGGGGGATTTTTTATTTGTTAAGAAGTTTAGCTACGGGATTCCCACACCTCGCATTCCTTGGCTTGAGGTTAATGTATTACCTGATTTTAGGGGAAATGGGCATTTGCTTGAGGGGGAGCGTCCTCAAAGAGGTGATGTAGTGGTCTTTATCCCTCCCCATATAGAAAAGACATATTATGTCAAACGCACTTTTGCAGTGGGCGGCGATGAGGTGATTTTTGATAAAGATGGGTTGTATTTACACCCATTTGAGGGTGATGAGTATGTGAGGGAGCATTATTCAAGCCATATTATCGTAGAGAGATTGGGCAAACTCTTTGTGAAAGATCCTTATATGGCAGCACACCCGGGCATTGCTTACAAAAGTGTATTTTATAAGTATCCCAAAAGTAGAGAGCGCTACTTAGTTGATGAAGAGGGGAGGCTGTATCAGCGTGTGTGTGTTGAAGGTGGTGAGGGCTTTAATATCGGCGATGGAGAAGAGAATTGCGAATTATGGAGTAGAACATATAGTAATGAGCCTTTAGAATCTTTTATTGAGGATACAAATATTGCCTATACGAGTATGAAAAATGGGGAGACTATAAGCAGTATGCTCAAGCTTGATGGCGATATATTCTATAAAAAAATTGCAGATGATGAGTTTTTTATGATAGGGGATAATCGCAACAATAGCTTTGATTCACGTTTTTGGGGCAGTGTGCCATATAAAAATATCATAGGGCAACCGTGGTTTATATATTTTAGTATCAATAAGGCAAATAGCCAAGAGATTGGAGCAGATGAGGATAAGAGTAAGCGCTATACGATTCGCTGGGATAGAATTTTTAAAACCACAGGGGGACTTGAAGAAAGAATGAAAGAGTCAAAGCCAAAGCATTAAAAGGTAAAATATGAATCACGCTCAAAGAACTACTTATTTTATAGGCACTGACCACGCAGGATTCACACTTAAAGCATTTGTGATTGCATTTTTAGAAGCTAAGGGCTTTAGAGTGGTTGATTTAGCCCCGCAAACAAATGAGAGGGTGGATTACCCTGATTATGCTAAAAAAGTGTGTGAAGCGATGAAAACAGAGGCAGATTCTAAAGGAATCTTAATCTGTGGTAGCGGAATTGGAATGAGCATTGCTGCTAATCGTTTTAAACATATTCGCGCAGCACTTTGCACTGATGCGTATATGGCAAAAATGGCGCGCACTCATAATGATGCTAATGTGCTATGTATGGGTGAGCGTATCAGTGGAGTAGGCGAGGTGAAATCTATACTTCAAGCCTTTATTGAATATGAGTTTGAGGGTGGGCGACATCTTGGGCGTGTGCAAAAACTAGGGGATTTAAGCTAGATTCTATAAAAGGCTGAAGGAGAGGACAATGGGATTTATTGCACAGTGGTTTTTTCTCACAGGATTTATTTTATTTGTGCTATATATGCTTGTGCGGACTTTTTTTTATCACTCTGTGGCACAAAAAGAGGAACGCAATTCCGCTTCGATGAAGCTTACCCTTAATGAGGCAGAAATCTTAATTCGTAAGCATCAATTGCAGCTACAAAGGGCATTAGGGAATATCGATATTCTCACCCAAGAAATGAATGCGCTCAAAAATGAAGTAAAAGTGTTAAAATCACGTAACTCCCAATATAGAATTGAGACGGATAAATACAAAGCACGTATTAAAGATTTAGAGCAGAAAATTGAGGCATTACTCTAGTGCTACATAAGGAGATAGAATGAATAAGCAGAAGATTACAGATTCTATACGCGCGATCTATGACTATCCTAAGCCGGGCATTGTCTTTCGTGATATAACTACGCTTATAGGTGATGCGGAAATCTTTACTGAAGTGATTGATATTTTTAAAAAACGTTATGAGAGTGAAAGAATTGACTTTATCGCCGGGATTGAGGCGAGAGGCTTTATCTTTGGTGCGGCTCTTAGCTTTGCTATGGGGGTCGGGTTTGTCCCTATACGTAAGAAAGGCAAACTTCCACACACAACGGTAAGTGAGAAGTACAGCCTTGAATATGGCTTTGATGAAGTAGAAATGCACATTGATGCCTTCAGGGATAAAAAGGGTGCAAGAGTGGTGCTTGTAGATGATTTGATCGCCACAGGCGGCACGGCAGAAGCAAGTGTGAAACTTATAGAATCTATGGGAGCGCAATGTGTGGAAGCGGCTTTTGTAATAAACCTTAAGGGTTTAGAGGGGGAGAAAAGGCTTACACCCTATACAAAAGTTTTTAGCATTGTTGAATATGAGGGCAAATGATGGGCTTAACACAACGTATTGCATCATACATCAAGCATAATCCTAAACGTGTTTTTATGTGGGGGTTAGTGCTTGTATTGTGCATAGGCTTTTTTATACTGTATCAGCGATCAAATTTTTCACTTGAGGGGTTTATCACGCATTTGTGGGAGCAGTATGTAGAGGACTGGGGCTATGTAATTTTGTTTTTTTGGGGTATTTTGGAGGGTGAGCTTGGGCTTATTTTTGCCGGACTTGCTGCACACGATGGTAAGATGAATCTATTGTTAGCCATTTTTATTGCCGGAATTGGTGGATTTGTAGGGGATCAAATTTATTTTTACATTGGGCGTTTAAATCGCAAGACTATACAAGAGGAATTTATATCACAAAAGCGTAAGTTTGCCCTTGCACATTTGCTTTTAAGGAAGTATGGTTGGACTATTATTTTTATCCAACGCTATATGTATGGTATGCGGACTATTATTCCTATGAGTATTGGCACAACGCGATATAGCGCATTAAAATTTGCTATGATTAATCTCTTTTCTGCGTGGGTGTGGGCGGCCATTACTATTGTGCTTACTTATATTTTTGGTGAACAGATTTTTATTGTGCTTGATTGGTTTAAGGAACGCCCTTATTTGTTTGTTCCTCTCGCAATCTGCATTGTCGGAGGGGTATGGTGGTATTTTCAATCGCAGACAAAAAAGGTAGATAAAAAAATTGCAAAGATTCAGCAAGGACTTGAAGCAAAGGACAAAATAGCAGAGTAATATCGTTTTTTAAGGAGTGGTTAATGAAAATAAATATTGTAAAAATACAAGCTAAAGGAACAAAGCTAAGCGCACAAGCCGTGCTTATGTCTAAAAGTGCTTTTGCAAAATCTTCCTACGCAAAGGTAAGTAAGGTATATGGCTTTGAGGGAGAGGGTAAGTTTTTTATCCAAGAATCTCACACGCTTTTAATATGTTTAGAATCTTTTGATGTCGATTGTATTAGAGAGGCAGGGGCAGCTATTGTGCGTTATTTTAAGGCATTGCCCTATGAGCGCGTAAATGTGAGTTTGCAAGGAAAAATAGATAGTGCTAAGGCGTATGCGCTGTTTATGGGGGCATTATGTGGAGAATATGAATGTGTGAGCTATAAGAGTAAAAAGCACCCTTCTATGCTTAAAGAGTTTAATCTTCTTGATATAAAGAGTGAGGTTAAAGATATGCAGATTCTACAAAAGGTGCAGATTGTCGCGCAGAGTGTTAATGATGTGCGTGAGTTGGTTAATACTATTCCTCAAGTTGCCACGCCTACATATCTTGCAAAATACGCCAAGCAAATGGCTAAAGACATAGAGCAGATTGAATGCAAGATTCTAGATGAGAAAGATTTACAAAAGGAGAAAATGGGTGCATTTTTAGCAGTGAATGCTGCTTCGTGCAATCCTCCGCATCTGATACACCTAAGTTATAAGCCTAAAAATGCAAAAAGTCGTATCGTGCTTGTAGGCAAGGGTTTGACTTATGATTGCGGAGGTTTGTCGCTTAAACCGGCGGATTATATGGTAACGATGAAAGCAGATAAGAGCGGAGGCTGTGCTGTGATGGGAATTATTCAAGCTATAGCGCAGATTCAAGCACCCATTGAAGTGCATAGTATTGTGGGCGCGGCAGAAAATATGATAGGTGGCAATGCCTATAAACCCGATGATGTGCTTTATAGCAGGGAGGGTAAGACTATCGAAGTGAGGAATACAGATGCGGAGGGGCGATTGGTATTAGCCGATTGCTTAAGCTACGCACAGGATTTGAAACCTGATGTTTTGGTGGATTTTGCAACACTTACAGGGGCGTGCGTAGTCGCATTGGGAGAATATACAAGTGGCATTATGGGACATAATGACAAGCTAAAGGCGCAGTTTGCAAAAGATGCTGCACAAAGTGGTGAGCTAATGGCTGAATTGCCCTTTAACCGCCATATTAAGAAACTTATAGAATCTAAGATTGCTGATGTGTGCAATGTCTCTACTTCACGCTATGGTGGGGCGATTAGCGCGGGATTATTTTTAAGTGAGTTTATCCGTGAGGAATATAAGCAAAAATGGCTGCATATCGACATCGCTGGTCCTGCGTATGTGGAAAAAGAATGGGATATTAACCCAAGTGGCGCGAGTGGCGCGGGTGTGAGAGCGGGAGTAGAGTTTATCCTCTCACTTGCAAAGGCGTGATATGGGGCTGTCTATCGGTATTGTGGGATTGCCAAATGTAGGAAAATCCACGACTTTTAATGCCCTCACAAAGGCACAAAATGCAGAAGCGGCTAATTATCCATTCTGCACGATTGAGCCAAACAAGGCGGTTGTGAGTGTGCCAGATGTTCGCTTGAATGAACTTGCCAAGATTGTTAATCCCCAAAGATTGCAGTATTCTGTGATTGAGTTTGTCGATATTGCGGGGCTTGTGCGGGGTGCAAGTAGGGGTGAGGGGCTAGGCAATCAGTTTTTAGCCAATATTAAAGAATGCGATATGATTTTGCATATTGTGCGTTGCTTTGAGGATGCTAATATCACGCATATAGAGGGGAGGATAGACCCTATTGATGATATTGAGATTATCGAGCTAGAACTGCTTTTTGCTGATATAACCACGCTTAATAAACGCATTGAAAAGCTTCAAAAGGAGAGCAAGGCACAAAAGGGTGAAAACGCACAGCTTACCCTTGCCCTAGAGCTTTTAGCACATTTAGAATCCAATATGCCTGTAAGGAGCTTTGCTAAACGCCAGAGTGAGGCATTTATCACGCTCAATAGAGAGCTAAGATTCTTGACTAATAAAGAAGTGATTTATGGTGTAAATGTTGATGAAGCAAATTTAGAAGCAGACAATACTTTTGTGCAGCAAGTGCGTGAATACGCTACAAAGCAAGGTGGTATAGTCATTAAGCTATGTGCAAAAATTGAAGAAGAAATGGTAGGTATGGAGGATAGCGAGAGGAGAGCATTTCTGCAATCTTTGGGGGCGGAAGAGAGTGGATTGGAGCAGATTATTAGAGAGGGCTTTAGTAGGCTAGGGCTGATTAGCTACTTTACTGCAGGCGTCAAAGAAGTGCGTGCTTGGACGATAAAAAGGGGCGATAGTGCGCCAAAGGCGGCAGGTGTGATACATAAAGACTTTGAGAAAGGCTTTATCCGTGCGGAGTGTATTAGCTATGATGATTTTATCAAATATGGCGGCGAGGCAAAGGCAAAGGAAGCGGGAGCTATGCGTATTGAAGGGAAAGAGTATATCGTGCAAGATGGTGATGTAATGCACTTTAGATTCAATGTATAGATTGCAAGAGGAGTTTATAAATAACTTTCAAAAAGAAAACTTGTATGAAGCATGCCTATATCTCAATAGAGCCAATATAGTATCTCGTGGTAGGAGCAACGCTCAGCTAAAACCTAAAGATTCTAAAAATGCTCTATCATTTTTTAATTTTAAATATTTTCAAACCTATCTCTCCTCCCCTCTCATATTTCTTTAGATTCACACACTTATAAAAAGCATATAGAGATATTTCAATCTTAGCTATTATGAATATATATTTTATGGTATGTGTCTTTACACCTTTTGCTGTATAGAGTAGTGATATTTCTCAATTTGATATAAGCCAAATACCTTAATTACACTTTGTGCTTTATTTGGTTTTTTCTTATGTTCCAGTCTTATTATTGTCTATCTTACAAGTTTCTTTTATAAAACAAGACTCTTAAAACTAGGAATCGTTGCTCTAAACGTGATTGCTAGTCCTTTAAGTAAATATGTGGATTTGGCAGTGGAATAATCGTATGCGGAGTGCTTGGAATGCGCTTTTATAGGTAAAAGTGTATAGCTTGTAGCATTACAAGCTATTTTGATAGACTTATTTGCTGTATGGTGCATAAGTTATCTATTTTAACAATATAGAATCCTTGAGGACAGAGCATTTAGATATACCAGATTCATAAAATTATAAGGATATATTCTATCTTTGCATAACGATTTGGGGCATTAAGTTAAGGATAAGGAGAACATTATTGTTTTGTTTTTGATGGTTTTAGTGGCTCACATTTGAGAATCATTTTTGAGCAATTCCCCCATTTAAAAGAATCTTGTGAGGGATTATATATTACCCAAACACTATTTTGCTTGATGAGCACATTACGAAGACAGCACATACAATTTTAACTGATGAAAGGCTCTTTGCCTTTCATAGTAGAGATATAGGTGGTTTGCAAGTATATTCACAAAATGCAGCTAAAGCATTCAAAGCGACTTATAATGTCTTTCATCAGCGGAGTTAAGATGTACTTTCATTTGATATGCCTCATATTGATAGTGCAGATTCACAAGAGGGTATTGCTATCTATGAGAACAGGGAGAGTTATTTTCCTTTGTTTGAATGTTAAAGAAATACTCAAAGAAGTAAGGGTAAATAACCGCCCCCCATAGGCGAAATGTTATCCATTGGACTATTTTACTTCATTAAGAATGAGTTATGTATTTTGTTAAGGGGCAAGCGATACCTTACAAAGTGTGTATACACTGATGTATATTGAGTAAAGCACTCACATTCTCTGCAACGTTCATAATGAAGAGAATGTTTTAAGATAAACCTTTACAATACCAAAAGCGCTTTTAGAATCTAAACAAATGATTGGTAGGTCCGTTGCCTTTGCCAAGTTTTAAGGAATATAAAATCGCATAAAAAACATAGTCCTTTGCTTTCTTTATGGCTTGCAGGGTATCGAGTCCAAGTGCGAGATTTGCCGCGATAGCGGAGCTTAGAGTGCAGCCTGTGCCATGTGTGTTGCTAGTGGCAATCTTAGGAGATTCTAAAATATGAAATGCCCCATTATAAAACACATCATCAGCGTTATTTGTGCTATGCCCACCTTTAAGTAGCACCGCCTTTGCACCCATATCATAGAGCCTTTGCGCTGCCCTTTTCATATCATTGATATGGGCAATCTCAAAGCCGCAAAGCTCCTGTGCTTCTGGGATATTGGGCGTTAGCACATTGCTATATTGCAAAATCTGCTCTTTAAAAGCCACGCGACAATCCTTAGGCATTAGCGGAAAGCCATTTTTTGCAAACATCACAGGGTCAATCACTACATTTTGAGGCTTGTAGAATCTAAGATTTTCAGCCACGCATTCTATAATCGCATTTGAGCCGAGCATTCCTATCTTTGTCGCCTGTGGAGGAATGTCCTCAAATACGGCTTGTATCTGCTCACTGACACATTGAGGCGGCACATCATAGCTAGAAATCACACGTGCGGTATTCTCTGCTACCACGCTTAAGATTACACTCATACCAAAGCATTTATGCGCAGCAAAGGTCTTTAAATCCGCCTGAATGCCCGCTCCACCGCTGCAATCACTCCCTGCAATACTAAGCACAGGAATAGCACTTTGAGTTTGTGGCTGCATAAGTTCTTGATTGTTTGTATCATTATGAGACATATTTATCCTTTGCAATAATAAAATAAAAGCCTATTATAGTGGATTCCAAGTAATCTATTACCTAGGGCACATCGAAACTAATAAGTAGCATTTTGCTTTCTTCTAATGCGCCAGTAGGCAATGTAGCCTATCACGCACACGATGACAAAGCCTAATGTATAGATTCCGGCTTGTTTGACGATATTTCTAAGTTCTATTTCTGCCTCGGTTGGGGATTTTGACGTAAAGGCATGAATTATAGAATCTATACTCATATTTGAGCCAAACCACACACCCGCATAGTAGCCAATAATAGTGAGGATAACTACCCAAATCCCCGCTCCAAGCGATGTATAAAAGCAAAATTTCGCAAGATTCATTCGTGCGAGTCCAGCAGGGAGGGAGATGTATTGCCTCACCACAGTGATAAGCCGCCCAACAAATGTGCTAATAGGTCCGTGCTTAAGAAAGAAAGCCTCCATTTTCTGCATAGTTTGCTCGGTAAAAAAGACATATTTGCCATACGTGATAAGAAATTCTCTGCCAAATTTTAATGCAAGATAGTAGTTAAACAACGCTCCTGCTAAAGAGCCACCAATGCCACAAAGCACGGCAATAATGGCATTCATCTCGCCTTTATATACTAAATATCCCGCAGGTATCATTACTACTTCGGAGGGGAAGGGGAAGAAGCTAGATTCTAAAAACATCATTATAAAAATCCCTACATAGCCTAAAGCACCCACCATTTCGACAATGGCGTTAATAATATCTCCTAGCACACCCATAAATATTTACTCCTTAACATAAAATGCTATCCCTGTTATTGTTTTAGTTTGATATAATGCCATATTTTTACAGATTCTGCATTTAATCTAGCATTTAAGAGGCATTTATGAAAGAACTATTTGATGGAGCTATTAAGTTTCGCGAGGAGGATTATAATGAGCATAAGGACTTATATGAAAGTTTAAAAAAGCGGCAAGAGCCTCATACATTATTTATCACTTGCACGGATTCTCGTGTCGTGCCAAATCTTATTACCAATGCTTTGCCCGGCGATTTGTTTGTTATACGTAATATGGGAAATATCGTCCCACCTTATCTAGGGCGTGATAAGGGCATACGTGGCGGGTATCTAGCGACAACTTCAGCGATTGAATATGCTTTAAGCATTTTGGGTATTAAAAATGTTATCATTTGTGGACATAGCGATTGCGGGGCTTGTTCGGCGATTTATGAAGATGCTCAAAAGTTAGAAAATGCGCCGTATGTGAAAAAATGGATAGAGCTTTTAGAGCCAGTGAGGCAAAAGGTAGATGAGCTAAAGCCTAATTCTAAAGCAAAGCGCACATGGCTTATGGAGCAGATGAATATCGAGCATCAGTTGGAAAATTTAATGAGCTATCCTTTTGTGGAGGAGCGATTTGATAGGGGTGAGCTTAATATTTATGGTTGGTATTATATTATCGAAACAGGCGAGATTTTTAACTATAATATGATTCAGCGTGAGTTTAAGCCTATTAATAAAGTAAAATAAGGAGGAAGCAATGATCTTGATGAGTGGACCTTGTGTGATTGAGAGTTATGAGGCTCTAAGTGCGGTGGCAGAGGGGTTAAAACCGTTAAATGAGAATCCACATATTGATTTTTATTTTAAGGCGAGTTTTGATAAGGCAAACCGCACGAGTTTAGAGAGTTATCGCGGACCGGGCTTAGAGGCAGGGCTTGAAATGCTAGGGCAAATCAAAAAGCAATTTGGCTATAAGATTATTACTGATATTCACGAGAGCTACCAAGCTCCAAGTATCGCAAAAGTGGCAGATGTGATACAGATTCCCGCGTTTTTGTGTCGGCAGACAGATTTGATTGTCGCTGTGGCGAAGACGGATCGCATTGTTAATATCAAAAAAGGGCAGTTTATGAATCCTGCGGATATGCAGCATAGTGTGCTAAAAGCGATAAAGACACGTGGCGGCACACAGGTGAATTATGAGCAGTCGCAAAAATATAATGTATGGCTTACAGAGCGGGGCAGCAGCTTTGGCTATGGGAATCTTGTCGTAGATATGCGCTCACTTGTGATAATGCGACACTTTGCGCCTGTGATATTTGATGCAACTCATAGTGTGCAAATGCCCGGTGCAGCAGGAGGCAAGAGCGGAGGTGATAGCTCATTTGTACCGTATTTGGCTAGAGCGGCAGCGGCTGTGGGGGTAGATGGATTCTTTATGGAGACGCATTTAAATCCTAAAGAAGCCCTAAGCGATGGTCCCAATATGGTGCAAACAGACGCGCTTATCCCACTTGTAGCACAGCTTGAGGCATTAGGGAATTTTGTAAAATAACATTAAGGAGGATTCTATGAATATTATCGAGGGTAAATTACAGCTAATGGGCGATGAGCGAATCGCCATTATCAGCGCACGTTTCAATCATCTCATTACTGATAGATTGGTAGAGGGGGCTAAGGACTGCTTCTTGCGGCATGGCGGACGTGATGAAATGCTTGATTTAGTGCTTGTGCCCGGAGCGTATGAAGTGCCTTTTGCATTACAAAAGATTCTCTCTCAAGGCGAATACGATGGCGTATGCTGCTTAGGTGCGGTCATACGAGGTGCTACACCGCATTTTGATTATGTTTCAGCGGAGGCGACTAAGGGTATAGCTAATGTTACGCTCAAATATGGCGCACCTGTAACTTTTGGTATTTTGACAACTGATAGTATCGAGCAAGCTATTGAAAGAGCGGGGACAAAGGTAGGAAACAAGGGCTTTGAATCAATGGCAGGGCTTATTGAGCTGATTAATCTCTATAGGAATCTTGGGGCATAGATGGCTACACGCACACAGGCTAGAGAAGCAGTAGTGGGAATGCTGTATGCCTATGATATGGGAAATAGCGATATTTTGCTCACCGCTCGTAGTATTTTAGATGAAAAAAAGATTAAAAATAAGCAGCAGGACTTTGCATTCTCGCTTTTGCAAGGCGTGATAGAGCATATCGTGCAGATTGATAAAAGTATTATTCCGCATTTGAAAGAATGGGATTTTGCGCGGCTAGGCGGTATGGAGCGCGCTATGCTACGGCTTGGGACATATGAGATACTCTATACTGATACGGATACGCCTGTGGTGATTAATGAAGCAGTAGAGCTAGGTAAACTCTATGGTGGCGAGGATAGCGCCCCGAGATTTATCAATGGTGTGCTTGATGCACTAAGCAAAACACACAAAAAAGATATAGATTTTAATCCCTCACAGACATCATAAAGGAGAGATATGACACTCTGCATTGCCCTTGATAACCCTACTTTGAAAGAAAATATCGTGCTAGTAGATTCACTCTCTGCTCTTTTACCTACACAAAAGGAGCACATTTGGCTAAAGATTGGGCTAAGGAGCTTTATCCGTGATGGCATTAGCGGCATAGAGGCGTTAAAGAAATATGGCAATTATAAAATCTTCCTTGATTTGAAGCTTTATGATATTCCTAACACAATGCTTGATGCGATTATGGAGATGTCTCAAATAGGTGTTGATATGCTCACAATCCACACAAGCTGCGGATTTGAAGCGATGAAAATGATTGCTCAATTAAAAGAGAGCAAGGAGGGATTGCCCCTTATTATTGGTGTGAGTGCGCTTACAAGCTTTGATAATGATGATTTTATGGAGATATACAATGTCCCGCTTTTCTCACATACGCTTAAACTCTCTTCTTTGGCTTATCGTGCAGGGATTGATGGAGTGGTGTGTTCCGTGCAGGAGGGCAGGGCGATTAAGCAAATAACGCAAAATACTTTTCTCACCATCACACCGGGAATTCGCCCGTTTGGCGAGGAAGCAAATGATCAAAGACGTGTGGCGACACTGCAAGACGCTAAGGCGGCAATGAGTGATTTTGTAGTCATTGGTCGTCCTATCTACAAGGCGGAAAACCCCCTTAGCATAGTAGAGAGAATCTTGCAAAGCAAGGCTATGCAATGAATGCAGAAAAAACCCAATCTCAAGGCTTTGATATTATCATCGGCAATCCGCCTTATATCGATTATCGTAAGATTGATGGGAAAACAAAAACATCTTTAAGTGAAACTTCATCGGTTTATAAAAAAAGCAAAGAGGGAAGTATATATGTATATTTCCTTGAGAGATTTCTCTTAATGCTCGCAGATAAGGGAAATGTTAGCTTTATTAATCCTATTGCATATATTTGCCAAGATTCAGGAAAGGGTATAAGAACATTTATTGACAATAACCTTACCCTTAAGCAGATGCTTGATGTTTCAAATATAAAAGTCTTTGAAAACGCTGCTACTTATACCTGTGTCAATATTTTTTCTCATAAAAATAAGCGCACAATCACAAAATATGGGCAAACAAACGATAAGGACATTTCACATATACAATGGAAGCCTATTCAAAATGAGAAAATTGAGAATCTATCAGTATTTTTAGATTCCATAAGTGCCAAGATATTTAATGCAAATTATCCAAAACTTAGTGATTTTTGTCGTATCTTTTGCGGTTTATCTAAAGCAGGTTTTAGGGCTGATGTCTCTTGTATTCCTAGTGAAATAAATAGAAAATTTTTAGAATCCTCCAATATTTTTAAATATAGCTTTAAAAATGCTAAATTCATTGATAAAATCAAAGATTATTACACGCAAGAAAAAATTAATATTTTTGAAAAACAAGAATTGATATTTATGGCAAGAATGACAGATTCTATACGATGTTGTATTACTCCTAATGGATATTTTGGCGGAAAAGTCAATGTTTTGTATCAATTTAATATAGACAGAAAATATATTCTAGGCATACTTAATAGTCGATTAATGAGCTATTTTTATGCAAAAAAATATTTTGCTTCACATATGCAAGGGGGTGCATTTGGCTTTGATACTTTAAGTGTGGGAAGTTTGCCTATTCCCCAAATCACAGATTCTAATCGCCATATTGCTGATAAAATCATCGCTTTAGTAGAGGCAATTTTAGCTATTAATGCCCCCTCCCCAACCCCTCCCGCCAAGGGAGGGGCTAGTATCTGTTCCTCCTCTGTGGCAGGGGATTTCTCTCCTAATTCCCCCTCCATTAAGAAGGGCAACTCTGCTTTAATTCCCCCTCCCTCTGCGGAGGGGGTTAGGGGGAGTGGAGAATCCCATACAAGCCAATCTCTTATTCTGCAAAGGCAAATTGATAGCTTAGTCTATCAGCTTTACAACCTAAATTCTAAAGAAATCGCAATCATTGAATCTGCTCAAAAAGCAGGGGGTAATATATGAAAGTCATACACCACATAGCGGATTTACAAAGCCATCGCAAGGATTTGCCATATATGCAAAGCATAGGGCTTGTGCCGACTATGGGTGCGTTGCATCAAGGGCATTTGAGCCTTATAGAATCTTCGCTTAAAGGCAATGATTGCACGATTGTCTCTATTTTTGTCAATCCTACGCAATTTGGGGTAAATGAGGATTTTAGTGCATATCCACGCACATTGGAGCAGGATATTGCATTATGTGAGAGGGCGGGAGTTGATGTAGTATTTGCTCCAAGTGCGCAAGAGATGTATGGTAGTGATGAAATAAGCTTCAATCCGCCTGTGAAAATGGGCTATGTTTTAGAGGGGTTTGACCGCCCTACGCATTTTGCAGGTGTGATACAAATCGTGCTAAAGCTTTTTTGCCTTGTTATGCCCCATAGGGCATATTTTGGATGCAAAGACGCCCAGCAGGTGCTGATTATTCAAAAGATGACAAAAGATTTGTTTTTGCCTATTGAGATTGTGCCTTGCCCGATACAAAGGGATAGCGATGGCTTGGCTCTTAGCTCACGCAATGTCTATTTGAGCACAAAGGAGAGGGAAGCTGCGCTTTGTATCCCTCGCACGATTATGCACCTTCAGGCAGAAATAGAAAGAGGGCAGATGTGTGTAGAATATTTACAACCGCTTGTAGCAGAGGGTTTGCAAGATGTCGATAAGGTGTTTTATGCGGGGTTTTTTAGCCATACTTTAGAGCCGCTCGCACATATTATTAAGGGCAATAGTATATTTCTAGTTGCTGCGAGAGTAGGGCAAACGCGCCTTTTGGATAATTTATGGATTTAAAGATAAAGGTAGGGTAATGTATAAAAAGATGTTTTTAGCTTTGGGAATGTGGAGCAGCCTGTGGGCTTATGATAGTATTGATGATGCGCTAGAGAATGGCATTTCAAGCGGCGATATTACCTTTTATGGTAACTATACAAGCGGCGTGAAAAGCACAACAAATCCTGCTTTGAAAAATGACTTAAGCGAAGCAGGATATGCGGTAGCAAGTGTGGGCTTAGCCTATCATTCTGCGTTTTGGAAATATTTGCGTGTGGCGGTGAGCTTCCGCGCGGTAGGGACGTTATATGAATATGATAAAGATTCTCAATGGAGTGGAAATGCACTCTTAAACAATCCCGGACGCTATGGCACAGGTGATGCTTCAAGGGATTTTTATATGAATGACCGCACTATGCTTGGGCAATCCTATATAGAATATTTTGATGGTGATACGAGCATTAGAATGGGGCGGGTGTTTGCGGATTTTGAATGGGCGGATAGGCTCATAGATGGTGTGAATATCCGCAATCGTTCCTTGCCTAATACGCTCATTGAGGCATTATGGGTAAAGAGCAATGGCTATGTGCAATATAACAAAATGACAGGATTCTATAATGTTAATCCACACAATGCACTAGGGCTGACACAGGCGAGTTTTAAGTATCATATTGGCGATAAGTTTAGTCTTAAATTCTATGGTATGGCAAATCCTGAAATATTCTATGCAGCAGGAATAAAGGCAAGTGCGAGATATGAAAGTTCACAATCTTATATCGGCTTGAGCGGACATTTTACCACAAGCTTTGAGCAAACCTATGGTAGGGCAAATGGCGAGTATGGCAATGGTTATAATACCGATGTGAAAATATATGTGGGCGTCAAGGAGATGGCTGAAGCAAGTGGAGGCTTTATCGCAAGTGGCGCGAATATCGGCTGGGGGTCGCTCAATACGCTTGGCAATAGTGTGAGTCCGTTTTTTATGTGGGGTGGCAGGGCATTACTAGAGGGTGTTGATGCGAATTTATGGTATGGGAAAGTGATGTTTGCTATTGATAGAGTGAGCTTTGCAGTAGTGTATGGCAGCACGAAATTCCGCGCAATAAGCCTTAATAACATACAAAATCCTTATGACAGGGTAAATGAAGTCAATCTCTTGCTTGATTTTGGCTTTACAGAACATTTAAGCGCGATTTTAAATGTGCTTAATACGCACGGGGGTGCACAGAGGTATTATCCACATACCACAAATGTGAATCTTGGTATGAAGCTCGCATTTTAAGTAGTTGTGCTATTTAGCATAATGAGAGAAACTTAAGAATAAATATGAATTTTATTTACTTAAGATGCTAAAGTAAGTTAGAATATCACCTTTAGAATCTAGCAAATCTTATGACATTTAGGATACACGATGAAAACAATTACGATTGTATGCGTAGGGCAGCCCAATGTGGGTAAAAGCTCTCTTATCAATAAAATCTGCGGAGCGCATTTAAAAGTAGGGAACTTTACTGGCGTAACCATTGAAAAACACGAGGCGCAGATAGAACACAAGGGCTATATGCTAAAAATCATCGATTTGCCCGGCACTTATTCACTGAATGATTATTCCTTTGAGGAGCGCGTAACACGGCAGTTTTTAGAAAATGAAAAATATGATGTAATCCTTAATGTAGCAGATTCTACGAATTTGGAGCGGTGCTTATTCCTTAGCACACAGCTTTTGGAGCTGCATACACCTATGTGCTTGGCACTTAATATGAGTGATGAGGCAAAAAAAGAGGGAATCCACATTGACACGCAGATTTTAGGTAGCATACTTGGCGTGGAATGCGTGAGCGTATCGGCATTTTATGGTGAGAATATGGATATGCTGCTTGATACACTCATCAAGGTAGCTACACAAGATTCAAAGTCAAATAAGCGCGTATATGCAGACTTTTTAGAAAATGAAATTTTAGCATTGGAAGATTTTCTTAGTCAAAAGCATTATGATGAGGTGGAGCAGCTAATAAAGCAGGGACGTAAGGATATACAAAATATGCGCGATGTGGCTATTAAGCTTTTAAAGCAGGATAATGCGCTAAGTAAGGCATTGCACGATAAGGGCTGTTGGGGTGAGATAAGTGCTTTTGCCCAAAAATGCATTAATAAGCTCTATACACAAAGTGGGGAAAAAAATGTGCGAGATATTTTTAATAATGATGTTCTTGGTTTCGCAAAGGGCGCAAGTATGGAATCTAGCCATCTAAGTGCGGAAAAGAGAGTATCCCTCACGCAAAGGATAGATGACATTTTGCTTAATAAGTATCTAGGCATACCTATATTTTTGTTGTTGATGTGGGCTTTGTTTCAGCTTACATTTTATTTGGGAGAGTTTCCTAAGGAGTGGATTGAAGATAGTATGCAGATGTTTGGGGAATGGGTGGAGGAGCATCTACCCTATGAGTTTTTGGCTTCTTTGCTCTCTGGTGGGGTTATCGCGGGGGTTGGAGCGGTTTTAAGTTTTCTACCTCATATTTTGATACTCTTTTTTGGAATCGTGCTATTAGAAAGTACGGGATATATGGCACGTGTGGCGTTTTTGCTCGATGGATTCTTTCATAAGTTTGGTTTGCACGGGAAAAGCTTTATCCCGCTTGTAACAGGCTTTGGCTGCTCTGTCCCAGCATTTATGAGCGCAAGAATGTTAAAAAACCGCAATGATAGAATGCTCACACTCTTTATTATTAACTTTATGAGCTGTGGCGCGAGGCTACCTGTTTATACGCTTTTTATCGGAGCGTTTTTTGCTCCGCAGGTGGCGGGTAATGTTCTCTATGGTGTGTATATCTTTGGCGCATTGGTGGGGCTATGTATGGCAAAGATTCTTAAACTCACAGCGTTTAGTGGGGATGATGAGCCATTTGTGATGGAAATGCCTAAGTATCGCTTGCCAAGTGCGCGGCTTGTGGCTTTTGGTATATGGCATAAGGCGATGGGATATGTGAAAAAAGCCGGGACATATATTCTCCTTGCTTCTGTGATTATTTGGGTAGGGACACAATTCCCTAAGAATCCAGCTCTAGAAGCGCAAATGAGTCAATCTGTAGAAACACTAGAGGAGCGTATGGAGGAAGCAAATGATGAGGAAAGGGAGGCATTGCAAGAACAGATTGATGAGATAGAGCATAATTATCAGGCGGCATTAGTGGAGCAAAGCTATCTAGGGCGTATAGGACAGTTTATACAGCCTGTGTTTATACCTATGGATTTTGATTGGAAGCTTTCAGTGTCGCTTCTTAATGGGCTTTTGGCAAAGGAGATGATTATCTCAAGTATGGGAGTGTTGTATGCACTTGGCAATGATATAGATGAGAATAATGACATGCCTTTACGCGATATATTGCGGGAGTATATTTCTCTGCCCACAGCTATTGCTTTTATTTTGTTTATTATGTTTTATAATCCCTGTTTTGCCTCAAGCATTGTCTTTGGCAAGGAGGCAGGTGGAAAGCGATATATTGCATATTTGTTTCTTTTTACAAGTGTGGTGTCATATATCTTTGCCCTTGTAGGATATAACATTGCGCGGTGGATTGTAGAGTAGGGTATTGTTCAATCACTTTTGAATAACAAATAAAACAAAGCTTTTTTCATTTTGTAAGGGATAATTTTCCATCATTGAGGAGTTTATACTCAAGTTTTGGAATGCTAAAGGGCAGTGGAATGGCTGATGTATTGTATAAACGTATTTAAAAAACTAGCATATAATTTGTGGTTCTTAAGATTGTATATGAGTTAAAGGAGAGCAGATGCGTGTATTTCAAATGTCTAAAAAATGGCTTGTTGTAGTCTTTATGTGTGTATTTAGCGTATGTATGGCGAGTGCTTTTGATAAAGAAATCACACATAAGGATTTTGCGATTACCTTCTCAAGTGCTAAAAACTTCACTGCGGGGCAAAATAACTTTGAAGTCGTAATCAAAAAAGATGGTAAGGTAATTAAGCCCACAGAGCTTAAGATAACTTTTGGTATGCCTGAAATGTCCGGTATGCCAAAGATGACCGAAGAGGCGCAAATGAGTGCAAGTGGTGATAAGTTTAGTGGAGTGGTGAGCTTCCCGCACGGGGGGACTTGGCAGATTAGAATCATATTTATCGTTGATGGCACTAAATATCAAGCAAAAAGCAGTATTGATTTTTAATTGTGATAAAAATGCGTTATGCTCCTTTGATTCTTGCTCTCGCGTTCTTTATGCTAAGTGCCTTAAATGCAGGAGAGAGTCTCACGGAGGAGTTTAGCGCGCTCTTGCAAAATGAGCTTAGTAAGAATGAAAAGATAAAGCAGCTCGAATATGAAATACAGGCTTTAGAACATCAATCTAGAGCAGAATCTAAATGGGATAACCCTAGTCTTAGCTTTGGAATGAGTAATGCCCAAGTGCCTACGCCGCTTAACCTTAGCGCAAATGATATGCAAAATATTTTTGTGAGTGTGGGGCAGAATCTTGATATTAATGCTAAAAGGAATCTGCAAGGCACAATCACTCGTAAACAATCCAATATCAAGCTCCTTGAGCTTAAATCTTTGAAAAATCAATACATACTTTCTATGCTTATAGAATCTATTAACGTTAAGAAAAATCAGCAGATTCTTGTCTTTACCCAAGATGCGATTAAGAATCTTGATGTGCTTATGGCGAGTTTGCACAAATCAAGTAACTTTAACCCCTTGCAGCTTAATAAGCTTAATCTCCTAAAAGCAAAGCTACAAATCAAGCAAAATGATATACAAAACCAACTACAAACATCGCATATTGTTATAAGCGAAGTGAGTTTTGAACATACAACCAATCTCACGCCACCTACGCCTGATGAAAAGGCTTTAAAATCTGTCCAAAGGGCAGATTTTATAAAAGATATTTTGCAAAATAATTATGAGATTCAAATCGCCCTTTTGCGCGATAGTATCGCAAAAGATTCTCTTAATCTTGCCAAAAAGTCCTATATTGGAGATTTAACTATAAGTGGTAGTTATATGTATCGTGTCTCAAAGCCTGATATGTTTGCCCTCTCACTCTCTATCCCACTGCCTATTTATGGCAAAGAAAGGCAGCTTGTCAAGCAGGGTAGCTATGAAAATATGCTTTCCCAAAGCGGCATTGCAGAGATGCAAAATACTATCAAGCACACAGCCTTTAATCTCCAAGCTAAACTCACAAATTTGCAGGAAAATCTTAAACTTATTGAGGATACTTTGTTGCCCTCAAATCAAAAAATAAGTAATCTCTACAAGCACCACTCCACAAGCCAAAGTAGTGCATTTTTAGAGTTTTATAATGCAATGAATGATGAGATTGATACACATATCTTGCGTTTAGAGATGCTCGCTCAAATGTATATTGCATATTGGAATCTTAGAAGCCTTAAAGGGGAGATATGAAGCTTACATTTATATGTGCCATTGTGTTGGCAAGTGTGTTTGCAATGGCGGCTCAAAAGCCTCAAGCGGTATTTAGCATACCTACCATTAGCCCGAAAAAGCAAAATATCGCACAAATCAAACAATATTATGCCACTATTAGCGCTGATGAAAGCCGCAATATAAGCCTTAGTGTGCGGGTAGATGGCTTCATACAAAAGCTTTTTGTGGATAAGATTTATACACAAGTAGCAAAAGGAGAGCCGCTTTTTTCACTGTATTCAGCAGAGCTAATTGATGCACAAAGCGAGTTTCTAGCTACAAGAAACAGGCTTTCAAATGAAAAATTAGCACTTTTAGGCGTGGATTCTAAAGAGATTGATAAGATAGCAAAAACGCATAAGATTCTTAATGAAGTAACATTTTATGCACCTATTGATGGCGTAGTCTTTACAAAAAATGTGAATGTGGGAAGTGGCGTCAAAAAGGGCGATGAGGTGTTTAGAATCATCAACCTTGATAAAGTGTGGGCGATAGCGAGTATTAATCAAGAGGATTTAGCATTTTTAAAAGCAAGTAGCACGAAGGCATATATAATGGTTGAAGGCAATAGTGAAAAAATCCCTGCAGAGCTTGAAATGGTGTATCCGCAGGTGAGTGAGGGCTTTTTAAAAGCGCGTTTTGTGATAGATAATGCTAAGGGTGATATTTTCCCTGATATGTTTGCCTATGTGTTTATAGAATCTCCTGCTACCCAGAGGCTGACATTACCAAGTAATGCCGTGCTTTACAAGGATAGGAAGTATTTTGTGTTTGTGGAGGATGATGGGGCATTTTTACCCCAAGAAGTGGAGGCTAAACGCATTATGGGCACGAAGTTTTATGAGATTTTAAGTGGGGTACATGAAAGTCAAAAAGTCGCTCAAAATGCGCTGTTTATTTTGGATTCTGATGCGCAAAATAATGGAGATTATGAGTGATAAATCATATTATTGTATGGAGCGTGAGAAAAAAGCTCATCGTACTTTTAGCGGTTTTTTTACTCACTTTGCTTTCACTCTATTTTTTACAAAAGCTAAGGCTTGATGCGCTGCCGGATTTAACGCCACCTCAAGTCATCGTGCAAGTAGATTTCCCTAATCAAAGTGCGAAAATTATCGAGGAACAAGTAACTTATCCGCTTACAAGCTCCCTTATGGCAATTGCTAACGTGGAGAGTGTGCGGGGGATTTCAGGTTATGAGAATGCACTCATTTATGTGATTTTTAAGGATAAGACGGATTTGTATTGGGCGCGAAGTCGCGTTTTAGAGCAATTAGCCCAAGTGAGCAATCTTCCACCGAATGCGAAAATTGCCTTGGGGAGTGATTCTACAAGTGTGGGTTGGGCGTATCAATATGCCCTTATTAGCAAGACAAAGGATTTAGCAGAGTTAAGGAGTTTGCAGGATTTTTATTACAAATATGCACTACTAGGTATTGATGGAGTGAGTGAGGTCGCTACTATCGGGGGCTTTAGGCAAAATTATGAAATCACATTAGATAATGCAAAGCTTGTGCGCTATGATGTGGATTTAGCGGAAGTAACTGCTGCGGTGGCTAGGGCGAATAATGAGAGTGGGGGAGGTGTGATATTTGAGGCGGGATTTGAGAAGATTATCCGCGCAAATGGCTATATCAAGGGCATTGAGGATTTAGAAAATATTGTCATTAGAGTGATAGATTCTACACCATTGCGCGTGAGTGATGTCGCTTCTGTGCGACTTGTCCCCGCACCTCGTAGGGGGTCTGCGGATTTAAATGGGCAGGGGGAAGTAGTCGGCGGGATTGTGATGGTAAAATATGGCGGTAATACCTATGACACCTTGCAGAGAATCAAAGAGAAAATTGCACATCTCAATCAAAGTCATAATGAAGTACAGATTCAAAGCGTGTATGATAGGAGTGAGCTTATCCAAAAGGCGATTTTTCATCTCTTGGGGACATTGCTTGAGGAGAGTGTTATTGTTTTGCTTGTGAGTGCGGTATTTTTGCTGCATTTTAGAAGTGCGCTTATTATCATTGTTACTTTGCCGCTATGTGTGCTGTATAGCTTTTTACTGATGGCGATTTTTGGGATAGAATCTAGTATTATGAGTTTAGGGGGTATTGCTATTGCTATTGGGGCGATGGTCGATGCGGCGATAGTGATGATAGAAAATGCACATAAGAATCTCGCCCATAAGCCTGTATATACTGAATATGAGAGAAGGGAGACAATCCTTAAAAGCGCACAGCAGGTAGGTGCACCTGTATTTTTTGCTTTGATTATTATTGTCGTGTCTTTTCTACCTATTTTTGCTTTAAGCGGACAGGAGGAGCGACTTTTTACGCCCTTAGCCTTTACTAAAACCTTTGCTATGCTTATTGGGGCGTTACTCTCTATCACTATCGTGCCTATTTTAATGCTAATATGTATCAAGGGTAAGATTATCCCTGAAGATAAAAATGTGATCAATACCTTTTTTATCCGCATTTATGAGAAAGCACTCACTTTTGCATTAAAAATCAAATGGATATTTTTAGCTCTGTGTTTATTATTTTTAAGCCTTTTGTATGTGATATATAAACATCTCAATTGGGAATTTATGCCTCAAATCAATGAGGGTGTGGTGATGTATATGCCTGTGAGTAATGTATCGATGAATATACAAACAGGCTTAGCCTATCTCAAAAAGGTAGATTCTATACTTTATAGCTTTGATGAAGTGGAGCTTGTCTTTGGCAAGGTGGGGAGAGCAAATACAAGCACAGACCCAGCACCCCTGTCTATGCTAGAAGTGTATGTGCATTTAAAGCCACAATCACAATGGCAAGAGAAAATCTCTTATGCGCAGCTACGCGATAAGTTTGAGGATGCTTTGCAGATTGCGGGGCTTACGAACTCTTGGACTTATCCTATACGCGGACGCACAGATATGCTTTTAACCGGCATTCGCACACCTTTAGGGATTAAGCTTTATGGGAATGATAGAAAGATATTGCAAGATGTATCTTTACAGATAGAATCTCGCCTTAAAACCCTAGAACAAACACTCTCTGTCTTTGCAGAGAGGGCAAATAGCGGGTATTATGTGGATTTAAATATCAATGATGAGAAATTAGCTCGATATGGGCTATCAAAAGAAAAGATATTTAATGTCCTTAATTCCGCACTAGGGGGTATTGAAATTACAAGGCAGATTAATGGCGTGGAGAATTATCCTATTTCTGTGCGTTTGCAAGATGTGCAGAGAAATGGTATTGAATCTATCAAAGAAATTTTTGTCAAAACTAACTTTGGATTCCGTCCTTTAGGGAGTTTGGTAGATGTGGAGTATGTGAATGCACCTATGGAGCTAAAGAGTGAAAAGGGCTTGGGGGTGAATTTTATCTATATCACGCCTAAGTATAATGTAAGTGCAAAGATATACAAGGAGCTTGCTACGCAAGCTTTAAGCGATATTGAGTTGCCTAATGGGTACTATTATGAATTTAGCGGGGAGAGCGAGTATCTGCAAAAGGCGCTTGATACATTAAGCTACATCGTGCCTTTAAGTATATTTGCGATTTTTATTTTGATTTTTTTAGCCTTAAGACATTGGGGTTATACCTTGCTTTGCTTTTTGACATTGCCTTTTGCGATTTTAGGGGGATTTGTGATGATGGAGATACTAGGTTATAACCTTAGCATAGCCGGTATTGTGGGGTTATTGGCATTGCTTGGGATTGCGGCTGAAACAAGCATTGTGATGTTGCTCTATTTACAGCAAAGCTACAAAGATACGCAAAGCATTGCCCAATACATTACGATAGAAAGCTTGAAATCGTGCGTGATGAGAGGTGCGGCACAAAGAGTGCGCCCAAAACTAATGACGGCAATAAGCATTATCGCTTCTTTAATGCCTATTATGTATGCTCAAGGTGTGGGAAGCGAGATAATGAAAGCCATTGCAGCACCTATGCTAGGAGGAATGATAACAAGTGCACTTTTGACACTTTTTATTATACCGATATGCTTTTATTTGATGATATTGAAAAAGGAGGGACTCTCTTTGTCCTAGACAAAGAGAATGAAAGTTTTTAGTGCTTATGCTCACCAGCGTGCATAGGGCAGCCACTAGCTTCACCAAAGCCATAAGCTTTTTTGTCTGCATCGCTCATTTTTTCTACACGAGCTTTTACACCTTCTTTTAGGGCTTTTTCATAAGCGCGAAGCTCTTTAGCATTCCAACTATCAGTAGCTTTTTCAAAGGCTGCTTTTACTTTTTCCACATATATTTAGGCTTATTCTTTTCGCTCATTTTAGCCACTCTTTTGCGCACTTCCAATGCTAAATCAACAGCATCTTCTACCAACAAAATTTTAGTTACTTTCATAACTGCACCCTTTAGTGTGCCTTGAAGTTTCACCAAATCATCGTCTTTTTTCTTGCTAAGGTCGATACCATAGCCAAAAGAAAAAGCCAAAGCCGCTCCTTTATGATGAAATTGAGATGATATTGTTAAGCATTTTGGCTTAATTTTATATAAAAAATAAGAGTAATTCTATAAATTAAAGAGTGATGTATGCTTTTTGAAAAATGGAAAAATAATTTGAAACACAAATCAATAGATTTTATCAAGAGGAGGGCTATATCTTCAATTGTTGAAAATGATGTGTTGTTGGTGGGTATAAAATTATAATCCTTAAAGATAATTTTGATAAAACTAAAATTAAGTAGATTTTAATCTGCAGAGGGTAGAGATTCTATAGATTCCACCCCTGCGCCCTTTAGCAATTGCTGAATTTTTTCGCTTTTGTTTGCAATGCCCTGATTGCCCTCATACTTTTTCATCACATCTTCATACGTTTTAGAAAGTGTGCCAATATTCTGTCCTAGTTTCTCCAAAGTCCCCTCAAATCGTCTAATACTCTCAAAAAGCCTGTGAATCTCCTCAAAAATCTTATCAATATTTTTGTTGCGATATTCCATCTGCCATAGATTATTGATGATTTTCAAAACCGCCATAATTGTAGTAGGAGAGACAAGCACCACACCTTTTTGATACGCCTCATCATAGAGGTTTGCATTATGCTGCATGGCTTCTAAAAATGCCCCCTCAATAGGAATAAACATCAGCACAAAATCAAGCTTTTGCCCTTGAGTGTATTGCTGATAGCCTTTCAGGCTTAAGCCCTTAAAATGCGTCCTTATAGAATCTGCTAAATCTTTTTGGGCTAAGATTCTATCCTGCTCGCTTTGAGCATTGCATAGCCTTTCATACGCAATAAGCGAGGTTTTTGCATCGACTATCACGCACCGCTCCTCACCATTGCTTCTAGGAAGCTTGATAATAGCATCGGGACGGAGTTTATTATGCTCCTCATCGTGCATATTAGCTTGTAGTTCATATTCACGCCCCTCTTGCAATCCACTACTTTCAAACACCCTTTGCAAGATAATTTCCCCCCAATTTCCCTGCGTTTTATTCTCGCCCTTAAGGGCATTTGTGAGATTATGCGCATCAGTTGAAAGCTGCATATTGAGCTTGTGAAGCTGCTCTATTTGTGTGCTAAGGGTAGTATGCTGCTTAATAGTGCTCGTGTGGCTTTCATAAAGCTGTTTTGAGAATCTGCTGATTTCATCTTTTAGAGGTTGCAGGGAAAGGGTTTGATTTTCATTGAAAATTTGTGTATTTTTTTGCAAAATATCCGCCCCCAAAGCCTTAAAGGCATTTTTTAGCTCCTCTTTGTTTTTCTCCTCTCTTTTTTGCGCCTCCTCCTGTGTGAGCGTGTATTGCTCTTGTAAATGCTGCAAAAGCTGCTGTGCGTGTGTCTTTTCCTGTGCTATTCGCTCCTCAAAATGCCTTTGCATATCTTCTAATCGCTGCGTAGAACTAGATTCTATCATTTGCATATTGCTTTGTGCCTGTGTGAGCGAGGTAGAGAGGCTTTGAATCTGTGTTTTGTATTGCTCTATCTCATATTGATATGTGGATTTTAGGGCTTTTAATGTGCTTTTCTGCCATATCCACATACCCAAAGCCCCACATATTAGCCCTATACAACCGATAGAAATCATTTCAGCTATCATAATGAAACTCCCCGCTTTTCCCACCACTCTTAGAATCCAAGTGAATGTGATGAATCTCCATACGCTTATCAATGGCTTTCAGCATATCATAAATGGTAAGTAGCCCGATACCCACGCCTGTGAGCGCCTCCATCTCCACGCCGGTTTTACCCTCACACTTTACCAACACGCCAAGCTTAATGCTATGGGTCTTTTCATCGGGCGTAATATCGACATTGATTTTATTGATGATAAGCGGGTGGCACATAGGAATGAGTTCGCTTGTTTTTTTACTCCCCATAATCGCGGCAATAATCGCAGTTTGCGTGATTGAACCTTTTTTACCCGTGTGAGTGATAGCTGCTTTGAAAGCTGCCGCGCTCATAGTGATAATGCCACTCGCATAAGCCTCACGTGTGGTAATGTGCTTATCGCTCACATCGACCATTGTGGGATTGTGATGTTCATTAAGATGAGTAATCTGCATAATGCTCCTTTATGTTATGTTTCTATGTTATTGGGGTTTCACGCCGCATAAGGCTCTTGCTTCGCACGATATAAAATCCAGCTTCGCACTTGAGGGATGCACTTATAACCACACTTCGTTTGGTTCTCAAGTGAGTTTCTAAGGTATAGAATCTCTATTCCTAGCCTCTTAGTAGCGCGAAGGGGATAAGGGTTAAAATCTTCTTTGTGAAAAATAGAATACAAAATTCTTTATAATAATGCAAATACTCCTACTTAATTTTACGAGATTCGCCTTACTACCTTAAGTATGCTTTAGGATTTAGGGCGATAGGCTTGAATGTATTGTGTATTGGGGTAAATATAATTTCCTTCGATTAAATCAATACAATAAGGCACAGCGGGGAATACCGCTGCTAGACATTCTTCAATGCTTTTGGGCTTACCCGGGAGATTGATAATCAAAGATTTGCCTCTAATACCCGCACTCTGCCGCGATAAAATCGCCGTAGGCACATATTTTAGACTCACACTTCGCATAAGCTCCCCAAAGCCGGGTAACATCTTTTGACATACATTTTGTGTCGCTTCGGGCGTTACGTCTCTCTTTGCTGGGCCTGTGCCACCAGTGGTAACAATTAAATCACAGCCTTGCTTATCGCTTAAATCTTTGAGGCAAGATTCTATCTCTTGCTGCTCATCACTCACAATATGATAGTGGTATTGGCAAGGATTAAGGATATAGCGCTCAAGCACTTCCTGTATTGCCTTGCCCGATATATCTTCATATATGCCTTGTGCAGCTCTATCACTAGAGACAAGCACGCCAATATGGATTGTCTGCATATCTTGCATTATATCTCCTTTGTAGTGGGGTGGGTATGGGAAAATTGATGAATAAAATCTGCAATGTTTGCAATATCATTGAGTGGCAAGATAGGCAAATGCGTGGGCAGAATCTGTGTATTTGCCACACTTTCATCAATGGCAAAGGCATTTGCATAGGGGATATAAGCAGATTCTATATATTCTCTTGCCACCACGATACGCGGGAATGGTAGTGTTTTAAGCCCTTCGATAAATACATAATCATACGTTTGAAACATATTTAGGGTTTCATAAAAGGCTTGGGTTTGGGTAGATTCTGTATGTGGGGAGGCGTGCCTTAGCTGCAGGGTAGTGCGTGTAGGGGAGATAAGGGCGACTGCGTGGGAGCGTTGAAAAAACTCATAAGAATCTTTGCCCTTTGTATCAAACATTGCCTTATCCTTTGGGTCGTGTTTGATAACTGCTATTTTGCAATGCTGCAAATACTCGCATAATTTGCAGATAAGCGTAGTCTTGCCGCTATTGCTTTTCCCGCTAAAGGCAAAGACAATGGGCTTTTTAGAATCTTGCATAAGATGTCCTCAACGTTTGGCTAGAATGCCGCTACCTGCTAAAGGTTTGCTACGTTTTTGCGCATAGATTCTCTGCTGATTGATAATATCATATTTCCAAATGGGCGCATTTGCCTTAAAATCCTCAATAAAAGGCATATATACTTCAAAAGCTTCTTTGCGGTGAGAGGAGATAATCCCGCACATATAGGAGCTTTGGGAGTATTGGACATCGCCGATGCTATGCGCCATACAGATATAGGCATTATGCTCTTTTTGCGCTTTCTGCTGCCACTTATCAAACCATTTTTGCAAAAGCGGCTTGTAAATATCAAAGCTTAGGGCGTTGATTTGGGATTCTTTACGCACGATACCGGTAAAAACGCTTAGCGCCCCAGCATTAGAATCTTGAGCTAATCGCTCCCATTGTGTGTAAATCTCCGCGGCGGGTAATGCCCCTTGATATAGCTCAAGCATTAGCCACCGCATACAGGAGGGAGTAGCACGACCTTATCGCCTGATTTTAGGGGATAGCTAATGTCCTCTATGATTTCATCATTGACAGCTACTGCACTGATTTCAAGCCAAGAATGCAAAGTTTCATCTTGGGATAAAATCTCTCTTAGCTCCTTAAGACTTTGGACTTCTAGCTCACGTGAGGGGATATTACTCATAGGACCTAAAAATTCAACTTTCACCATAAACATTCCTTGCTGCGTGATTATTGATATGTAAAGCATACCAAAGCTGAAGTTAAAAGTGATTTAAAAACATCACTTTGACTTCCTCTCCTGCTGCCAAATCACTGCCATTCTCCTCTAAAATCGCTAGGGCGGTATTATGCGTAAGATTGTTAATCATTGAGCTTTGGAGGGATTTTTTCGCACTAAAGCTTACATTAAACGTGCCCTGCTCATCATTATAAATCTCACAAGCACGGAATTCCATACGCGTATCCACTCTTTTGATATTTTCAAGCAAACGCGCCTTAAAGAAAGTGGGCTTGTGGATTCTACCCTGTAATCGCGCGAGAATAATAGAGCCAAAGAGGAGGAAGGTTACCGCGCAAGAATTAGGGAATCCGGGTAGCCCTAAGATAAATGTATCACCACAAGATGCACACGCCACAGGCTTACCCGGCTTCAATCGCACACCTTTGAAATGAATCTGCCCCATTTCTTTAATCACATCTTGTGTGAAGTCATAATCTCCCATACTCATACCGCCAGTGCTGATAATCATATCACACTCACGCAAAGCGCGTTCATATGCGGCTTTAATCATCGCTTTATCATCTTTAAGCAAGGGATACACCATAGGCTCTTGCCCCATTTGCAATAAAATAGATTCTAAAAGATGGGGATTGACGCTTCTAACGACATTTTCATACTTTTTTTCCTCGCCTACCTCGATGATTTCATCGCCCACACAGAGAATCCCCACGCGCGCCTTTTGATAGACTTGGAGGAAGTTTTGATTGAGTTCAGCGAGTAAGCCTATTTCAAAAGCGCCGATTTTATCACCTTTTTTGAGTAGCACCTCACCTTTTTTGTAGTTATCGCCCGCTTGACGAATCCACTGATGTGGCTTGATATTATCTGCTGATGTGTTTAAAAAGATTCTGTTATCTTTTAATGTGATATGCTCGACAATGATAAGCGTATCTGCATTTATGGGCAGCAAAGAGCCTGTCAAAGTTTTTATCGTATATCCTCTTTGTAAGGTGGGGCGGTTAGGATTCCCTGCTTTGTTGGGCGGCAAAATTTCTAAGCCATTTGTAAGCAATGTAGGCATATCTTCAAAATTTATCGCATAGCCGTCCATTGCTGATGTTGGGTAAGATGGAACGTCACACGGAGCGGTTATATCTTCTGCGCAGATTCTATGAAGTGCGTTTTTAAAATGCACTTGCTGGGTGCCAAGAGGCTTGATAGGCAGGGTATTTAGGATTTTTACAGCCTCATCATAGCTAATAAGGGTAGGATAGTCTGCCATATTGCCTCCTTATATTGAGTTTAAAGCAAATGTCCTAGTTTTTGCTTTTTTACTGCTAAATAGCCTTGATTATGTGGATTAGTAGGAGTGATAATACTATGGCGCACAACTTTTGCATAAGGTTTTATGGCGTTGATTTTTCGCGGATTGTTTGTTAAAAGATTAATTTGTGTGAGATGAAAATGCTTCAAAATCTCCCCCACGATTTCATAAGTCCTTAAATCACTTTCAAAGCCTAATTCGTGGTTTGCCTCCACCGTATCATAGCCTTTGTCCTGTAAGGCATACGCATTGATTTTATTAAATAGCCCTATGCCACGCCCTTCCTGACGTAAATAGATAAGCATTCCACCCTCATCATTACGTGCAATTTGTTCCATTGCAAGGGCGAGTTCATTCCCGCAATCGCATTTTTTTGAACCAAAAACATCGCCAGTTAGGCATTCAGAGTGAATTCTCACAAGAGGAATCTCTCCTAAATGCGATGTGAAAACCACAAGATGTTCTTTTGAAGATTCTTTAGTGATATATTCACGAAAGCTGATAGCAAGAAAATCTCCAAAACGCGTAGGGAGCTTTGCTTGCTGTGATACCTCATATTCCATATTTATCCTTTAATATATAGCAGTGCAAAATGTCTTATTTTTGAGAAAGCGCATTGTAGAATAATTTATTAAATCCGCATATAATTTTTTATGGCTTATCAATTTATAAAGGATAATTATTATCTATTAATTATTTTTAGCTAAATTAAATAAAGTCAAATTAATACAAAGGAGAAAAAATGGCAAAGAAATTGACAACAGCGACAGGAACACCCATTGGCGATAATCAAAACTCAATGACAGCAGGAGCCCGCGGAAGTGTGCTTTTGCAAGATACTTGGCTTTTAGAGAAGCTCGCACATTTTGATAGGGAGAGAATCCCCGAGCGAGTAGTGCATGCAAACGGCAGTGCGGCGTATGGTGAGCTAACTATCACTAATGATATTACCAAATATTCTAAGGCGGATATTTTTAGTCAAGTGGGCAAAAAAACAAAGGCATTTTTAAGATTTTCAACCGTCGCAGGTGAGAGAGGTGCAGCAGATGCGGAGCGTGATGTGCGAGGATTTGCGTTGAAATTTTACACAAATGAGGGTAATTGGGACATTGTAGGTAATAACACGCCTGTGTTCTTCATCAAAGATGCTTTGAAATTCCCTGATTTTATCCATACGCAAAAGCGCGACCCAAAGACGAATCTAAGAAGTGCGACAGCAGCGTGGGACTTTTGGAGCTTACACCCTGAATCTTTACATCAAGTAACGATTTTGATGAGCGATAGAGGCATTCCCCGCAGTTATCGTGAAATGCACGGCTTTGGCAGCCATACATATAGCTTTATCAATGCAAGAAATGAACGATTTTGGGTGAAATTTCACTTCAAATCTATGCAGGGTATCCACAATCTCACCAATAAAGAAGCCGCAGAGATTATCGCAAATGATAGAGAATCCCATCAACGCGATTTGTTTGAAAATATCGAAAAAGGTAACTTTCCTAAATGGCGATTTTGTGTGCAGATAATGCCTGAAAAAGACGCAGCGAATTATCGCTTTAATCCATTTGATTTAACAAAAGTATGGAGTCATAAAGATTATCCATTGATTGAAGTGGGGATTTTAGAGCTTAATAAGAATCCTGAAAATTATTTTGCTGAAGTAGAGCAGGCAGCTTTCAATCCTGCTAATATCGTGCCGGGCATTGGGTATAGCCCCGATAAAATGCTACAAGGGCGATTGTTTGCCTATGGCGATACGCAGCGATATAGATTAGGTATTAATCATACGCAATTGCCTGTGAATGCGGCAATTTCTCCTGTATCCAATACACAGCGAGATGGCTATATGCAGATGGGTAAATTTGGTGGGGAACGTAACTACAATCCAAGTAAATTTGATGATTATAGCGAAGATAGCAATGCTATTGAGCCGCCATTACATACACAAGGAGGCGATGTAGCGATGCGATATAATCACAGAGATACAGAAGATGATTATTATGTCCAAGCCGGAGATTTGTATCGCTTAATGAATGATGCACAAAAAGAGGCGTTGTGTCAAAATATCAAAGAGGCAATGGAAGGTGTGCCAGCGGATATTAAAAAGCGTCAAATTGAGCATTTTAAAAAGGCTGATCCTGCTTATGGCAAACGTGTAGAGGAGCTAGTGCTGTAAGGATTTATATTAAAGTATTTGCGCTCGTAGGGAAGTGGATTCCCAATACTCCACGTATGATGGGATAACGTCGGCTTCTCTGTCTTTAATCCCTCTCTTGCAGGGTATTGTAAATATTTCATAAACCCGCAGTAAATGTGGATTCAGGAAATAGGCTATTTCACTTTTACATATAAAAATATCACACAGATATTTTTATATTTCCTGTGCCGTAAGATTTTTAAACCTTAGAAACTCACTCTGCAAGTGTGAAGTGAGAAAGGTAGTCTAGCAAACACTTCGTGCGTATGACAATCAAAGCAAGTATATTTACTAAGTGTGTGCTTTTCTAAAAAACTTTGTTTTACAGGAAATTTCTTTTGTCCTCGTAGTTTTGCTGTTACTAGATTTGCCTTAGGAGGGCTGCAGATGCAAAGTAAGATCTTTTCTAAAGAAGCATTGCTTTGCAAGTGTAGATAAACATTTTGAAACTCTGCAAGGGCAAAATAAGGCTTTAGCTCTATTCTTTAATTTTGCAATGATAAATGATGTGATTCTGCACCCTGTGTATACGTGGATATGCTGGATTTATGTCTTAAGTATTATAGATAAGATTTTTAATCAATTTATAAAATATATTTGGAATGCCTTATAAAATAGCATAAAGTAAAATATCAAAAATGCATACAAAAGATAGATTCTAAGCAGCAATGAGAAAAGGAGCAATATGACACTTACACCACAAGAAGAGCAAAAACTCGAGGAATTTTGCGCTAAGGCATTTGACTTCGCACGAGAAAATGATAAAGAATCTTTAGAAATAATGCTAAATGCGGGATTAAATATTAATCTAGCTAATCACAAAGGCAATACGTTGCTAATGTTAGCCGCATATCATAATAATATAGAAGTGGTAAAAATGCTGCTAGAGCGAGGTGCGAAGGTCGATAAGAAGAATGATAAAAATCAAACACCCCTTGCTGGTGTGTGCTTCAAAGGCTATACAGATATGGCAAAATTACTACTTGAATATGGTGCGAACCCTGATATTGATAATGGAATGGGGCTTACACCGATGAATTGCGCCTGTATGTTTAGACACAAAGACATTATCCCTCTACTTCTAAAAAAGTCTAAAAAGAAACTCACATTAATGCAAAAAATCAGTATGTTTTTGATGTGTGTGAAGGACATAAGAAGAGATACTTTCTAAGTTTCTTAAAATCTTGTAATGTTATAAGGATATCAAAATATGAGCTTCTTATGCTTTTAAATTCATCATTCAAAGGGCATTTTCTTGCGATTTTTACGATTGGAGTGTGGGGCATTACCTTTAGCTCGACAAAGATATTATTAGCAGATTTCGCTCCTAGCGAGATTTTATTTATCCGCTTTTTGATTGCTTTTGTGTTTTTAAGTGCGCTATGTAGGCATAGTATCGGCTTTTGTGGGCTAAAATATGAAGTGATTTTTATATTTGCTGGGCTTTTTGGTGGGTGTTTGTATTTTCTAGCTGAAAATATTGCTCTGCAATACACAAGTGTGTCTAATGCCTCGTTACTTGTAGCAATCAATCCTTTTTTTACGGGACTATTATTTGCAATTTTTTATCATAAAAAAATGAGCAGATTTTTTATTTTTGGCTTTATTTTTGCGTGTGTTGGGATTATTTTAGTCATTTTTCAGGGAAATTTTCATATAGAAATCTACCCTGTGGGAGATTTTTGTGTATTTTGGCTGGGCTTACATGGTCGATTTATACATTGTTTTTAGAGATGATTTTTAAACATTTTAAGGCTTATTCTCATATTGTAATTCTAAAGAAAATCTTTTTTTATGGGCTGATTTGGACTTTACCCGTTATGTGTTATGAAAATGGCATTATAAATGGTGATTTTGAAGCCATTTTGCATTTCTCGCGCTATATGGATATAACAAATGCACTCAACCTATTGTTTTTGGGTGTTGTGGCTTCTGGGTTATGCTATTTGACTTGGAATATGAGTCTTAAATTTTTAGGTTCTCTTAAAGCGAGTGTATATATCTATGCTGTGCCTGTAGTGGGTGTGAGTGCTGCTTGTATTCTTTTAGGAGAAAGTATCAGTTTGTATATTATTATCGGTGGGATATTAACGCTTTTTGGGATATTTTTAAGTCAAAAATGATTTTTAGATTTTAAGCAAAGTGGGCTAACCTCTTTATTTAAGAAAACAAAATACACTTATAAAAAGTTAAAGCAAGGATAAATAATGAAAAAACTGCTGGTTTTTCTAGGATTTTTTGCGCTCATTGCGGTTGTTGCGTATGCTGTGGTCGGCAATAAAAGCAAAGTGAACAATAAAGGCGAAATGCCTGATAATACTGATATATTGGAGAAAGTGATGGACGGACATAAGGAAATTTATCTTGCAGGTGGCTGCTTTTGGGGTGTGGAGAAATATTTTGATTCTATCAAGGGCGTGGTGGCAACTGATGTGGGCTATGCTAATGGCAGGATAGCGAATCCAAGCTATGAAGATGTGGTGTATAAAAATACCAATCACGCGGAAGCAGTGCATATCGTGTATGACCCTACGGTAGTAAGCCTCTCTTTTTTGCTTGATATGTATTATAAGGTGATTGATCCTACTTCTGTGAATAAGCAGGGTAATGATAAAGGCACACAATACCGCACAGGCATTTATTTTGTGGATTCTGATGATGAGGCAATCGCAAAAAAATCACTTGAAAATTTGGCACAAAAATATCAAGGGCAGAAAATCGCCATCGAATTGCTACCACTTAAAAACTACTACAAGGCTGAAGAATATCACCAAAAATACCTCGATAAGAATCCAAATGGCTATTGTCATATAGGCGAAGATAAGTTTGAATACGCAAAAAATGCTAGAGATACGAGTTTGACAGGATTTGCACAAAATTCGCAAAGCACACCTTTGTCCTCAAAGTCATCAATATGGCAGCAAAGCCTTGAAGCACAAAAGACATATACTGCCCCAAGCGATGCAGTTTTGAAACAGAATCTTAGTGAATTGCAATATTGTGTAACGCAACAAAATGCCACAGAACCTGCCTTTAGAAACGAATATTGGAATAATCACAAAAAGGGCATTTATGTCGATATAACCACAGGTGAGCCGCTCTTTTCTTCAAAAGATAAGTTTGATTCTGGCTCGGGTTGGCCTAGCTTTACTAAGCCCATTTCAGGCACGAACTTGAAAGAATTAGCTGATAATAGCTATGGTATGAGTCGCATAGAAGTGCGAAGTGAGGGAGGAAATGCACATTTAGGACATCTCTTTGATGATGGTCCAAGAGAAGCTGGAGGGTTGCGCTATTGCATTAATAGCGCATCTTTGAAGTTTATCCCAAAAGAAGATATGGAAAAGCAGGGCTACGGGCATTTGCTGCATTTGCTGCATTAAATACTTTAATTGGCTACCTCACAAGTGTATGCAGAAATAGAATGAACCGTGATAAATGACACACCATAACTATAATAGAATCTGGATATTGTATTCCACTTAGTGGCTAAGAAGATATAATTCTTCATCAAATGATTTTAAGCACCTATCTTAGACTTTTCTCCCATTCATACGCACTTTTGACAATCAACCTTAAATTATTAAATTGTGGTTTCCATTGTGTGAGGGAGAGAATCTTGTCATTTTTCGCACTTAGAGCGATAGCGTCGCCCTCTCTACGAGCAGATTCTATAACTTTGAAATCAACGCTACTTACTTCTTTGACAATATCAATCACTTCTCTTACGCTATATCCTTGAGAATAGCCTACATTAAATATATTTGATTGTTTGGTGCGTTGCAGATAGTGCAATGCCTCAAGGTGTGCGGTGGCTAAATCATCAATGTGGATATAATCCCGCACACAAGTGCCATCTTTAGTAGGATAATCCACGCCAAAAATGCCCATACTCTCCCTTTTGCCACAGGCACATTCACAGGCGACCTTGATAAGATGTGTAGCATTTTTACTTCTTTGTCCCAAACCTTGATGATTTTTAAGCCCTTCAGGGGTGTTATCCATACTCGCTCCAGCGACATTAAAATAGCGCAGAGCAACATATTCAAAGTGTTTATAAGCTAATGCACTATCTTGTAGCACTCGCTCGCTCATCATTTTTGACGCCCCATAGGGATTAATAGGCAAAAGCGGGGCATTCTCATCAATAGGTATAAGCTCTAGGGGAGGCTCACCATACACAGCGGCTGTGGAGCTGAAAATAAACTTTGATATGCCATATTCTACGCATAGGGCGATAAGGTTTGTTGTGTTTAGGGTATTATTTGTGTAGTATTCAATGGGTTTGAATACAGATTCTCCCACGATGAGTGAGGCTGCGAAATGTATCACGGCTTCAAATGTGTAAGTTTCAAACAAAGAGCACATTTGCTTTGTGTCATTAATATTGCTTTTAATAAAGGTAATTCTCTGTGGGAAGCACGATTGTAGGTAGTTGATATTCTCTTTGAATCCTGTGCTTAAATCATCGATAATCACTAAATGATAATCTGTATTTTTTAAAAAGCAATAAGCTGTATGTGAGCCGATATAGCCACTCGCACCGGTAAATAAAAGATATGCCATATTTGTCCTTTTTATTAGAATCTACACCCTTAAATAAACTAAAAACTCAACTTCAATAGCTTAAGCAAGTTTTAATTTATCACTTTTAGCGCTTGTGATGAGTAATCCCGCAGAACTAAGGCTAGGGATAATGATTTATACAAGCAAGATTTTGCAAATATGGATAAACACCGCGTGTATATATGGAAACTTTGTGCGAAACCTGTGCTAATAAGACCTTATATAGGGATATATCACAATATTATAAGGAATGTATGATAGAGAATCCTTAAGAGAAAGATTCTATAAAAGTTTGATTAAGAAAAGAAGAGATAGTTGCAAGAATTAAAGAGAATATGGTAGGTATTGGTTTAGTTTTGATGTTTTGTAGCAGATTTATTTCTAGCATTAGCCCCCCCCCCCATTTGTTTGTTGCTTCTTGTAATTGACACGAGATTTTAAACCCTAGAAAATTATCACTTTACATATTCTTTACTTTCTACTTTATAGAACTTTACATCGTTTTTTTACACTTCAATCTGTCAAATATGACACTACTCTATTTAAGGAGATTTATTGTGAAAAATTTAATATGGCATAGCCGATTTTGGTCTTTATGTTTTGTGCTTTTAAGTGTTTTTGGTGTTTCGCTTGGGTTTGCAAAAGCTCAAGATATTCATATTATTTCAAGAGAGGATGGCTCTGGCACAAGAAGCGCATTTGTTGAACTTTTTGGAATCTACCAAACTATCAAAGATAAAAAGATTGACAATATATCTAAAAAAGCGGAGATTACTAACTCTACTGCCGTTATGCTTGTGAGTGTGACGACTGATGAGGACGCCATAGGCTATGTGTCATTAGGCTCTCTTAATTCATCTGTTAAGGCATTAAAAATTAATGATGTAGAGCCAAGCATAGAGCAGGTGAAAAACAAGCAATACATTCTTTCGCGCCCTTTTAATGTCGTTACAAATAAATACAATCCTCTAGCGCAAGATTTTTTGCAGTTTGCGCTTTCTCAAGAGGCTCAAGATATTGTTGTCAAAGCAGGATATATCCCTATGGGAGAGAAAAGCTTTACCCCCGCAAATCCTAGCGGCAAGCTTGTTATTGCAGGTTCAAGCTCTATAACGCCCCTTATGGAAAAGCTCAAAGGAGTCTATTTAGCGCAAAATAAAAATGCAAAAATTGAGATTCAGCAATCTGATTCATCAACAGGTATTAGCGCTACACTGCAAGGTATCGCGGATATTGGTATGGTAAGCCGTGAGCTTAAAGAGAGTGAAAGGGCTAAAAATTTGACAACGCAAGTTCTTGCCCTTGATGGTTTGGCTGTGATTGTGAATCCAAAAAATCCTATCCAATCCCTAAGAAAAGAGCAAATCAAGGCTATTTTTGAGGGTAATACAGCACAATGGAATGAAGTCATTAACCAATAAAAGAATGACACTGCATTTCATCGCTCAAAGGACAATAATGACTAAAGTAAAAAGCATAAAAAATCTTTATGCAATGGGTGTACAGATATTGTTTGCCTTATGCGCTTTTGCCTGTGTGTTTGCCGTGGCAATAATATGTATCTTTTTATTTACTTCCTCTATCCCTAGCATTATGAAAATAGGGTTTGTGGATTTTATTTTTGGCTCTTTGTGGCAGCCCAATGCGGAAGTCTATGGCATTGCACCTATGATTGTAGGAAGTGTGTATGTAACTGCACTTGCACTCTTAATAAGTGTGCCTTGCGGTGTGTTAAGTGCTATCTATTTGGTGTTTTTCGCTCATAGATGGGTGAGATATGTTTTAAATCCTGCTGTGGAGCTACTCGCAGGGATTCCAAGTATAGTGTATGGATTTTTTGGGCTGATTGTGATTGTCCCCTTTCTTTCCTCTCTGCTTGGCACAAGTGGCAAGGGTCTCCTGGCTGCTTCTGTGCTTTTGGGGATAATGATTTTGCCAACTATCATTCTTGTGTCTAAAATAAGTCTTCAAGGCATTGATAAGGCTTATTTAGAGGGAGGATTAGCACTTGGAGCGAGTAAAGAACGTGTGGCATTCTTCGTAATGCTAAGGGCTGCGCAAAGTGGTGTGTTAGCAGGGATTATTCTAGGCGCAGGAAGGGCGATTGGCGAGGCGATGGCAGTAATTGTCGTTGCGGGGAATCAGCCCATATTCCCCCAATCCCTAAGCGATGGAGTGCGCACGCTTACTACAAATATTGTGCTTGAACTTGGGTATGCTGCAGATTTGCATAGGGAGGCACTTATCGCCTCGTGTGTGGTGCTTTTTGTCTTTATTTTAATGATTAATCTTTGTCTTAATGCGTTAAAAAGGAGGTGTGTGAATGAATAGAGCATTGCTAGCTATCACCCAAGCGTATGAAAAATATAAATGGGATATATCGCATAAGGATAAGCTTTCTTGCGCTCTTTCCTTTATCTTGCATATTTCTATGCTTGTATGCGGAGCTATGTTTGTTTTTGTGATTGGCTATATTTTGCTTAATGGCATACAGCATATTCATATCAATCTTTTTGAGTGGGAATACACTACTCAAAATGTATCTATGCTCCCCGCAATTATTAATACCATAACCATAGTGTTTATTTCGCTTCTCTTAGCAATACCCATAGCGATTTTTGGCGCTATTTTCTTAGAAGAATACACACATTCACAATCACGTCTTGTGCGTCTTATTGTTCTAGCTATTGAAACACTTGCTGGGATTCCAAGTATAGTATATGGGCTTTTTGGATACCTAGCGTTTGTTGTGTATTGTGGATTTGTGTTAAGCCTTTTAAGCGGGGCTTTAACCTTAGCCATTATGGTGCTACCTCTTATTTTACGCAATACCCAAGAGGCAATACGAGCAGTGCCTCACACTTACAAAGAAGCCTCACTTGGGCTTGGAGCTTCACTACTGCGCACTATTTTTGTTGTGATTTTGCCCTGTGCGATGAGCGGGATTGTAGCGGGAATCGTGCTAAGTGTGGGGAGGATAGTAGGGGAGAGCGCGGCATTACTCTACACCGCAGGAAGTGTAGCCCAAATAGCAGGTTTGTATGATTCTTCGCGGACATTAAGCGTGCATATGTATGCGCTTTTGAGTGAGGGGCAATATATGGAACAAGCCTATGCAAGTGCAGTTATCCTCCTTCTCATAGTGATTGGAATAAATACACTCTCGCACATTCTTGCAGCATATTTAAATCCCTACAAGCATTAAAGGTATAGAGAATGGAGAATATAGTTTTTCACATAGAGTGTTTAAATCTCTACTATGGGCAATTTCACGCGCTTAAAAATATCCATTTGGATTTATTGCGCAATGAAGTCAGTGCATTTATAGGACCAAGTGGTTGCGGTAAATCTACACTTTTAAAAAGCCTTAATCGTATGAATGATTTAGTGGAAAATTGCGTAATACAAGGTGATATACACTTTTGTGGGCAGGATATTTATGATAAAAGTTGTGATGTTAATATTTTGCGGAAACGTGTAGGTATGGTGTTTCAAAAACCAAATCCATTTCCTATGAGTATCTATGACAATATCGCATTTCCTTTACGCACACATTATTCTCTTAAAAAGATAGAGATTGATGAGAGTATAGAATCTTGTTTGAGAAGTGCGAATATGTGGGAGGAGGTAAAGGACAGGCTGCATAAGTCTGCCTTAGCACTTAGCGGAGGGCAGCAACAAAGACTATGTATCGCCCGCTCGCTAGCATTAAAGCCTGAAGTGATTTTGATGGATGAGCCCACTTCAGCCCTAGACCCTATCTCAACGCTTAAAATTGAAGATTTGATTAATGAGCTTAAATCGCAATATAGTATCGTGATAGTAACGCACAATATGCAGCAAGCTGCTCGTATAGCGGATAAGACGGCGTTTTTTCTTATGGGGGAGGTGATTGAGTTTGACAGCACGGAGCAGATATTTACCACACCCAAGGAACAAAAGACAAAAGACTACATTACAGGGAGGTTTGGATAATGCGTGATGTATATACAGCACAGCTTAATGCACTTAATGCGCAATGCAATATAATGCTTTCTTTGAGTGAAGATTCATTAGCATATGCGTGTTTTGGTGATTCAAAAATGGATATCAAAGAGATTGAGTTTATAGTAGAGCAGCTTAATGGGCTTGAAAAAGATATTTTTCACGCTTGTGAGATGATTATCTTAAAGCAGCAGCCCGTAGCACAGGATTTAGAATCTATTACACGCATTATTCGGCAGATTCTGGATTTGCGTCGTATTGGGGAGATTTCACTCAATAGCGCTAGAATTATTGTCGATATGCCCCAAGCATATAGATTTAGCCTTTTAGGAAAAATGGCAAATCTGCTCTATGAGATGTTTAGCGCTTTTAGGGAAAATCATATGCAACGTGTAAAAGAGTTAGAGGATATTATTGATTCTTGTTTTAGGCAGGTTAAAGCACAAATTGCACAAAATATTCAAAATTCCTATCAAGATGCGCATTGGTGGCTTGAAATACTTATGTTATCAAAATATTTTGAAAAAATTGCCGACCATATCAGTGCTATGACTTATGCTTAGCGCTAAAAGGAAAAAGATGGGAGAAAAGATAAAGGATTGATGTGATTTTTGTTCTTGAAGATGATGAGGGGATTTTAAGTCTTGTGCTTTATGCTTTAGAATCTGCCAATCTTGATGCAAGGGGTTTCCACACACCAAGAGAATTTTGGGAGGCTTTTAATGAGGAAAAGCCCTCCTGTATCTTGCTTGATGTAATGCTGCCAGAGGAGAGTGGATTAAGCATTTTGCAAAAGCTACGCAATAATCATAAATACAAAGATATATGTATCATTTTGCTCACAGCTTTAGAGAGTGAAATCGATATTATCAAGGGCTTGGAGAGCGGGGCAGATGATTATGTGAAAAAGCCTTTTAGCGCATTGGAACTTATCGCACGTATCAAGGCTTTGCTACGTAGAAGTAGCCAACATAATGAATGTGAATTTACATTCCACGAGCTTACATATTCTAAGAAAAATCATAATGTCCGCATTGGGCATCAAGTTTTACATCTTTCTTTAAAGGAATTTGAGCTATTGGGCTTATTTTTGCAATCGCCCAATCGTGTGTTTAGTCGCGAGGAATTGCTTGAGATTATTTGGGGGTATAATATTTCAGGCACACGCACAATCGATATACATATCAATACTTTGCGCTCTAAGCTAGGAGCCTATGGCACATATATTAAGACTATCCGCGGCATAGGCTATCAGTTTAATACCTTGGAATCATAGAGGACAATGTGAAAAAAAAGATTTTTTATGCTATCTTTTTTGGCATTTTTAGCGTGCAAATATTAAGCATACTCAGTGTGGTGCTGATATTTGATAATCTCATAAAGTCCCAAACTTTCGCACGTCTAAGCTATGTACTGACGCATTTGCATACAGATGAAATTCATAAGATTCTTACCCATCAAAGCAGTGGATTCCCAACAGCCTATCGCATTACCTTGCTCTCTGCGCAAGGAGAAGTCCTCTATGATAATAAAGCACAAGTAGAATCTATGGATAATCATCTAATACGCGATGAGGTGCAAGAGGTGCTTAAAGGTTCATACACAAGTCCTCGATATATCTTTACGCAAAGAGAATCTAAGACATTAAATGAGCAGACATTATATGCTACAACGCTTGTTGAGGTTGATTCTATACCTATTATCGTGCGTTTAAGCGAGAGAAAAAAGATGCTTAAAGCAGTGATTTTTTTATTTAAGCGCATTGTGTGTTTTTGGCATTATTTTGAGCGGCGTATTGGCATTAATATTAAGCAGAAAGATTATTGTCCCTATTGAGAATATTAATCTCTCTCACCCGCTTAAAACCAACCCCTACCCCGAGCTAAAGCCCTTTATGCAACGTATTGCCAAACAAAAGAAAAAAATCAAAAAGCAGCTTGGAATCATTAAGGCGCGACAGCGGGAAATTGAGATGATTATCTATAATATGAAAGAGGGATTTATCTTGCTTGATGCAAAAGGGGCAGTGCGCTCTTTTAATGCTATTGCGCTTGAGTATCTTAACATTACAGCAGAGGATATAGTGTTTGAGATACCACATTTGCAGAGTATGAATACAGAGATTACATCTATGCTTGATGATACGCAAGGTGAGGATAGGCATTTTGAATGTGTGATAGGGGAGCGGACATTATATATTGTCGCGCTTCCTGTGCGGGTGAAAAATATGCTACAAGCCTTAGCGCTGCTTGTGATTGATAAGAGCGCACAAAAACAAGCCGAGGATTTGAGGAAGTCTTTTAGTGCTAATGTAACACACGAGCTTAAAACGCCTCTATCAGTGATATTAGCGAGTAGTGAAATGCTAAAAAGCGGTCTGGTAAAGCAAGGAGATGAGCAAAGCTTTTTGACAAAAATTTATATCGAGTCAAAGCGACTTTCCACACTTATAGATAATATTTTGCGCCTGTCATTTTTTGATGAAAACACCCTAGAGCTTGAAAAATCGTATGTGGATTTGTATGAGATATGCAAACGTGTGCAAAAAAATCTTATGCCCTTAGCGCAGAATAAAAATATTCACATATACCTTTTGCCCCCACCTCAAAGCAAGAGTGAGATTTGGGGGATAAGCTCACTTATTGAGGATATGGTATATAATCTTGTAGAAAATGCCATTAAATACAGCTATGAGGACAGTACTATCACGATATCTCTAAGCCACAAAGAGCAGTATATTACGCTAAGTGTGAAAGATGAGGGGATAGGGATTCCCCTTGAGGAGCAAGAGCGAATCTTTGAGCGCTTTTATTGTGTGGATAAAAGCCGTAGCAAAAAGCTTGGCGGCAGTGGGTTGGGCTTAAGTATTGTAAAACATATCGTTGGGATACATAATGCACGCATTAAGCTTGTAAGCAAAGTAGGTAAAGGCACAAGTATGAGTGTAGAGTTTATGCCCTATGAGACTTAATTTTACAAGCTTAGATTGATGTTTTGTGCGAATGATGAATGAAAAAACTCTAGTCGTTCAAGGGTAAGAGCAAGGGATATGAGGGATTCATAATATAATAGAGCTCTATCAGCTATAAAAATTGCATAAATTTTGTGCATAAATATATTTTTATGTCTAAAAGCTGTCTTTAAAACATCAAAAGTTGTGCAAAACAAAAACATATAATTAATATAGAATAGTTCATTCTCATTGAAAAAAGGGGATTATAAAACCTCTTGGAGAAAATTTAGAGCAAAGGGTAAAAATGGATATACATCAAATGTATAAGCAAAAGATTACAAGTGCAGAAAATGCGGTGAAAGTAATTAAGTCCGGTGATTGGGTCGATTATGGTTGGGCTGTAACTGCGCCTGTAGCACTTGATGTAGCCTTGAGTAAGCGCATTGAGGAACTAGATGATATTAAGCTTCGTGGAGGTATCTTGCTTCAAGTCCCTGAAGTCTTTAAAATCGATACACAAGGCAAACACGCCTCTTGGCATACTTGGCACGCAAGTGGCATAGGGCGCAAACTTATAGAGCAAGGCTTGGGATTCTATATGCCTATGCGATATAGCGAATTGCCACGATATTATAAGGAAACATCAGCTATGCCTAATGTGATAATGCTACAAGTTGCACCGATGGATTCACACGGGTATTTTAACTTCGGTCCTAGTGCTTCGCATTTATCTGCTTGCATAGAGAAAGCTCAAGTGGTGATTGTAGAGGTAAATGCGAATATGCCTCGTTGTTTGGGGGGCTTTGGCACAGATGTGCATATCTCACAAGTGGATATGATAGTCGAGGGGAGTAATCCACCCCTTATTGAAGTGCCCTCAGCTGAAATCTCTCAAGTAGATATGGCAGTAGCAGAGCTGATAGTAGAAGAGATAAGCGATGGAGCGTGCATACAATTAGGTATAGGCGGTATGCCTAATGCGGTAGGTTCTTTTATCGCAAAGTCGCATTTGAAAGATTTAGGCGTGCATACGGAGGTATATGTTGATGCGTTTGTGGAGATGACTGAAGCGGGTAAAATCAATGGCAAACGCAAGAATATCAATAAGGGCAGACAGACATATTCCTTTGCGATGGGGACTAAGAAGCTCTATGATTTTTTGGATAATAATCCTGAATGTATGAGTGCGCCGGTGGATTATACCAATGATATACGTATGATTGCTGCGCTAGATAATTTCATTTCTATCAATAATGCAGTGGATATAGATCTATTTGGGCAGGTAAATTCTGAATCTTCAGGCACAAGGCATATTAGCGGTGCAGGCGGACAGCTAGACTTTGTGCTTGGAGCATATCTGGCTAACAATGGCAAAAGCTTTATATGCTGCTCTTCCACAATGAAAGCAAAGGATGGCACACTTAAGAGCAGAATCTTGCCTACCTTGCACGAGGGTAGTATCGTAACTGCCACGAGGGCAAATGTGCATTATCTTGTTACTGAATATGGCAAGGCAAATCTTAAGGGCTTAAGCACTTGGGAGAAATGCGAGGCGATTATTGGTTTGGCTCACCCGGATTTTAGAGATGAGCTTATCCTCAAAGCAGAGGAGATGAAAATCTGGCGAAAAAGTAACAAAATTCGCCCATAATCTAAGAAAAGGAGGCATACACTACAGTTTTATAGACATTACATTTTAAAGGAGATACGATGAAGACACAAGGAGAAAAATTAAGGGAAGCGGTCGCACAACACCACCCATTGCAGATTCTAGGCGTTATCAACGCATATAGCGCAATACAAGCGCAAAAATGTGGTGCAAAAGCACTCTATTTGAGCGGAGGTGCATTAGCAGCGATGAGCTTGGGTGTGCCGGATTTAGGTATTAGCGCGTTAGAAGATGTATGTGTCGATGTGCGTAGAATCACCGCAGCGAGTGATTTACCCTTGCTTGTTGATGCCGATACAGGTTGGGGAGGGGCGTTTAATATCGCTAGGACGATACGAGAGCTTACCCGCAGCGGTGCGGCAGGGTGTCATATCGAAGATCAGGTAGCACAGAAGCGATGCGGACATCGCCCTAATAAAGAGCTGGTAAGCCCCCAAGAGATGTGCGATAGGGTAAAAGCCGCTGTAGATGCGAGATTAGATGCAAGCTTTGTAGTAATGGCGCGCACAGATGCACACGCGAGTGAAGGGCAGCAAGCGGCCCTTGATAGGGCGGCATTATATGTAGAATCTGGAGCAGATATGATATTTGCCGAGGCTATCCACACATTAGAGGAATACAAGCAATTCACGCAGCACATTAAAGTGCCTGTGTTAGCAAATATCACGGAATTTGGTAAGACACCTTATTTTACACGCGATGAGCTAGGAGATGTAGGGATAGCTATGGTGCTTTATCCATTATCTGCGGCAAGGGCGATGTGTAAGGCGGCGTTAGGTGTGTTTGAGGATATTTTGCAAAATGGCTCACAGAAAAATAGTATTGAAGCAATGCAGACACGTGCAGAACTCTATGAGACATTAGGCTATCACGAATACGAGCAAAAGCTTGATAGGCTTTTTCAATCAAAATAAAGGAGTAAAAAATGGGAGAAGCAATTAAAATACAAAAGGTAGGCGGACTTGCAGGAGTAAATGCTGGACAATCAGCTATTTGCACCGTTGGCACAGGACACGGGCTAAACTATCGTGGATATGATATTTATGATTTGGCACGTGAGTGTGAGTTTGAGGAAGTGGCGTATTTGCTTCTGCGGGAGAAGCTACCCAATAAGGCGGAATTAGAATCCTTTAAAAAAGAGCTTATGGCGGCTAGAGCATTGCCACAGGCACTAAAGGAGACATTAAAGCTATTGCCTAAAAACGCGCACCCTATGGATATTATGCGCACAGCTTGTTCTATGCTAGGCTGTCTTGAGAGTGAGGAATATGATCTTCATAAGCTATCATTTCCTATGCAGCAAAAAATCGCCGTGAGATTGCTAGGGATTTTCCCCTCTGTGCTGACATTTTGGCATCATTATCATCATAGTGGCAAGGAGATTAGCACACAATCAAATCAAGATTCTATTGGCGGATATTTCTTGGAGCTGCTTCATCAAAAGCCTCCAAAAGAGCTATGGGTAAAGGCTATGCACGTAAGCCTTATACTCTATGCAGAACACGAATTTAACGCAAGCACTTTTAGCGCGAGGGTGATTACTGCAACAATGTCGGATATTTATTCAGGTATTACAGGAGCGATTGGCGCATTAAGAGGACCACTACACGGCGGGGCAAACGAAGCAGCAATGGAGCTTATCACTGAATATAAAAGCCCACAAGAGGCTACACAAGGCATTTTAGATAAGTTAGCAAAGAAAGATAAAATTATGGGCTTTGGACATCGTGTGTATGTCCAGGCTGACCCGCGCAATGTGGTGATTAAAGAATGGAGCAAACGCTTAAGCGAAGATGTAGGCGATACAAAGGGCTTGTATCCTATCAGTGAAGCCATAGAAAAGGTAATGTGGGATCAAAAGAAGCTTTTCCCTAATCTTGATTTTTATAGCGCGTCTGCTTATCATTTTATGGGGATTCCTACGGCTTATTTTACACCTATTTTTATTTTCTCACGCACAGTAGGGTGGTTGGCACATATTTTTGAGCAAAGGGCAAATAATAAGCTTATCCGCCCAAGCAGCGAATATATAGGACCTGAAAACAAGGCATTTGTGCCTATGGATAAACGATAAAAAATCACACAAGGAAGATACAATGAGCGTAGATATGGGTATTTTGGAAACAAAACGACCGGAATTTGATGAGCTACTCACCAAGATTGCGCGGTATGCGTTGGAATATGAGATTACATCGCCTTTAGCGTATGAGACAGCACGATATTGTCTAATGGATACGATAGGCTGCGGACTTTTGGCATTAAACTTTCCGGCTTGCACGAAGCTTTTAGGACCTGTGGTAGAGGGAGCGGAGTTCAGACCGCTTGGTGCGAAGATTCCCGGCACAAGCTATCAGTTAGAGCCTGAACGTGCGGCATTTAATATCGGGGCGATGGTGCGATGGCTAGATTTTAACGATACGTGGCTTGCTGCGGAGTGGGGACACCCTAGTGATAATCTCGGGGCGATTTGGGCAGTAGCAGATTATCTAAGCCGCAAAAATATCGCGCAAAATAAGCCTCCTTTACTTGTCAAAGATGTGCTAAGTGCTATGATTAAGGCACACGAGATTCAAGGTATTTTGGCATTGGATAGCTGCTTTAACAAAGTAGGGCTAGATCACGTCTTGCTTGTGAGGATTGCTAGCACAGCGGTAGCGTGTGTAATGCTAGGCGGGAGCTTTGAAGAAGTGCGCAATGCAGTGAGCCACGCCTTTATTGATGGAGGAGCGTTAAGGACATATCGCCACGCACCTAACACAGGAAGTCGTAAAAGCTGGGCGGCAGGAGATGCGAGTTCTAGGGGAGTGAATCTTGCATTAAAGGCTTTAAGCGGTGAAATGGGTTATCCTAGTGCGCTAAGTGCTGCATTTTGGGGATTTGAAGATGTCAAGATGAAGGGGCAGAAGCTCACTATCCCGCAGGAGTTTGGTAGCTATGTGATGGAGAATGTGTTATTTAAAATCAGCTTCCCGGCAGAATTTCACGCACAAACCGCAGTAGAATGCGCTATTAAGCTACATAACGAAGTGAAAAATCGCCTTGATGAGATTGAGAAAATCATCATCACCACACAAGAATCCGGACATAGAATCATCAATAAAGTAGGACCTTTGGCAAATCCCGCCGATAGAGACCATTGCATCCAATATATGGTAGCCGTGCCGCTTGTGTATGGGGAGTTGAAGGCGGAGCATTATGAGGATTCTATCGCGCAGGATTCTCGTATTGACGCGTTGCGTGATAAGATGGTAGTGGAGGTTGATGACCGATACACAAAGGAGTATTTAGAATCCGATAAGCGCAGTATCGCTAATGCGGTGCAGATTTTCTATAAAGATGGGAGTAAGAGCCAAAAGGTAGAGGTGGAATATCCTATCGGGCATAAGAGAAGGAGAGATGAGGGGATTCCTGTGCTTATTGAGAAGTTTAAGCGCAATATCGCTCTTAAACTTAGCCCCAAAAAGTGCGCAGCTATTAATGAAATATGCGCCAATCAAAAAGCGTTAGAATCTACACCATTTCACGCCTTTAGCAATTTATTCTGGCTAGGCTAAGAATTTCAACAACACATTTAAGGAGAAAAAAATGACTTGTGAGAAAGCCTATTGTGAGCCTCAAAACTTAGAGCAAAAAAAGCTTTTTGAGGAATATGAAAATTTTATGCGTTTTAAGCTCAACTTTGCTTTGTTTTTGAGCTTTATCATACTTGGGGCTTATTTTAGCTTTTTGGCTTTGGTGGGATTTTTTCCTGATTTTCTCGGTATTAGTATAGGAGAAAGCGCCATCACCCTGGGTATAGTTTTTGGCATTTGTGCTATTTTGCTTGGTGTGCTTGGCACTTATGTGTATAGCTTTATTGCGAATAATTTTTTAGACAAAAGACAAGAGGAATTATTAGCAAAGATGAAAGAAGCAAAGCTCATTATTTAAGGAGGTTAAAATGAAAGCATTGTTGATTTTAAGCGCCTGTTTGAGTTTGGCTTTGGGTGCTGCTTTTGATAGCGAGGCAGAGGTTGTTAAAAACGATCTCAATCTCACCGCTGTGGCGATGTTTGCCCTTTTTGTCGGGGCTACCTTAGTCATTACTTATTATTGTTCTAAAAAAACCCAAAGTGCTGAGAGCTTTTTCACTGCAGGTGGAGGAATTTCTGGCTTTCAAAATGGACTTGCTATAAGTGGAGATTATATGAGTGCAGCAGCTTTTCTAGGGCTTTCTGCTCTTATTTTTTCTTATGGCTTTGATGCTTTGATTTATCCTGTGGGCTGGACTATTGCTTGGCCTGTGATTTTATTTTTAATTGCTGAAAGGCTTAGAAATCTAGGCAAATTCACCTTCACTGATGTTATAGCTCTAAGACTTGAGGAAAAGCCTATACGTATAGTTGCTGCTTTAAGCACACTTTGCATAGTGATTTTATATCTTGTGGCTCAAATGGTAGGTGCAGGGCAGCTCATACAAACGCTTTTTGGGCTTCCTTATGCTTTAGCTGTGGTTTTAGTGGGGCTTTTGATGATGGCTTATGTGATCTTTGGAGGGATGCACGCAACAACTTGGGTGCAAATCATCAAAGCCTCGCTCTTACTTGGAGGTACTAGCTTTATGGCTTTAGTCATACTCTATCTCTCAAATTTTGACTTGAAATATTATTTTGATATGGCAATTAACAATCACCCCAAAGGCGAAGCCATAATGAAAGCCGGGACTTTCTTTAAAGATCCTATTGCTACCTTTTCTTTAGGACTTGCAGTTACCTTTGGCACAGCCGGTTTGCCTCATATTTTAATGCGTTTTTTCACGGTTAAGGATGCGAGTGAGGCTAGAAAATCCGCTTTTTGGGCAACTTGCTTTATCGCGTATTTTTTCATTTTGATGTTTGTTTTGGGTTTTGGAGCGATAGCCTTTGTTTTAGCTGATGCAAGATACATTGATGCGAGTGGGAATTTTAGCGGAGCGAGTAATATGGTGGTGATTATCTTGGCTGAGATTTTAGGCGGTAATGTGCTTTTGGGCTTTATCTCTGCTGTGGCTTTTGCGACTATTTTGGCTGTTGTCTCTGGGCTTTGCATAAGCGGAGCTGGAGCCATAGCTCACGATTTATACAATCACGCCATAAAGCAAGGCAAGGCAGATTCTAAAAGCGCTTTGAGAATCTCAAAAATCGCCACTATAGTTTTAGGGATTTTATCCATTATTCTAGGCTTTGTTTTTGAAAATCAAAATGTAGCCTTTATGGTGGGGCTTATCTTTGGCATAGCAGGGAGTGTGAATTTCCCTATCATCTTGCTGTGCTTGTATTGGCGGGGTTTGACTACAAGGGGCGTTTTCTTAGGAGGCTTACTAGGGCTTTTAGCTGTGGTTAGTTTTGTGATGTTTTCTCCTAGTATGTGGGTAAAGACCTTTGGCTTTGAGAGTGCGATTTTTCCTTATGATCATCCGGCTATTTTTTCTATACCTCTTACCTTTTTCTTGCTGTGGTTTTTCTCCATCATAGATAAAAGTAAAAGAGCTAGTATTGATAAAGAAAATTTCGCCGCCTTTGATTTTAGGGCAAGAACAGGCATAGGAGCAAATAGCGCCAATATACATTGATTCTTATACCTTTGCCAAAGTGCAAAGGTATTTATTTGTATTATTCATAATATTCAAAGTTTAAGTTTGCTATCATTTTCTATACTCTCAAATATTCCTCTTAAATATATATAAATAATGGAGACTTATAATGAGCGAAAAGCAAAGACTGCACACTACTATTTGGAAAATCGCCGATGAGCTTCGCGGCAGTGTCGATGGCTGGGATTTTAAAAACTATGTTTTAGGATTCTTATTCTATCGATTTTTATCAGAAAATTTTGTCGCTCATATTAATGAAAAACAAAGTAGCGGGGGGAGGGGGAGGGGTATTCAACTATTTAGCCCTAGAAGATGAAAAAGCTAAAGTAGCACAAGAAGTCCTCGTTAGAGAAAAGGGCTTTTTTATCCTCCCCTCCCAATGCTTCATACGCGTTTTAGATAAAGCAAAAGATTCACAAGAGTATAGAGATAATCTCAATACCACCTTAAGCGACATTTTACCTCTATTCAAGCCTCCGCTATTGGCACTCCTAGCGAGATAGCCTTCAAAGGGCTATTTAATGATATGCGCCTTAATGATACGATACTTGGCGAGAGTGTCAAAAAGCGCAATGACAAACTTTACAAAGTGATGAGTGTTATCGCTACACTAGAGCTAGGCTTTAGCCATAATAGCATTGATGCCTTTGGCGATGCCTATGAATACTTAATCGGTATGTATGCGGCAGCAGCGGGAAAAAGCGGAGGCGAGTATTTCACACCTCAAGAGGTTTCGCACTTTATGGCGCAAGTGGTCTTTTATGAGAGAAAAAAGGCAAATAAAGTCTATGATATCACTTGCGGCAGTGGCTCTTTGGTCCTGCAGTGCGAGAGAATAGGCAAAGATAGAATCTTAAAGGGATTCTACGGGCAGGAGATTAACCCCACTTCTTACAACCTCTGCCGTATGAATATGATTTTGCATGAATATCAATTTTACAAATTTTAATATCGCTTTGGGCGATACGCTTTTAGAGCCTAAACACGGCGATAGTGAGCCTTTTGATGTGATTGTGTCAAATCCGCCATTTTCTACCAAATGGGAGGGTAAGGATAATCCTTTGCTTATAAATGATGAGCGATTTGCTCCGGCGGGAGTGCTTGCTCCAAGTAGCAAGGCAGACTTTGCGTTTTTGCTTCACGGGCTATCGTGGCTCTCTCCCTCTGGCATTATGGCAATCGTAATGTTCCCAGGTGTGTGCTATCGCGGCGGTGCAGAGCGGCAAATCCGCAAATATCTAATCGATAATAATTTCATCGATAGCGTGATTACCCTGCCGCCTAATCTCTTTTTTGGTAATAGTATTTCTGCTTGTATCATCGTGCTAAAGAAAAATAAGCCTGATACTTCCGTGCTTTTCATCAATGGCAGCGAGGAATATGCAAAAGCGACTAATAAGAATAAGCTCTCCCCACAAAATATAGACAATCTCCTTAAATTTTACACGCAAAGGGCAGATGTGCCTTTTGTGTGTAAGGTGGCAAGCTATGAGGAGATAGCCACTAATGACTATAATCTAAGCCCTTCAAGCTACATCGAGGCAAAGGATACGCGCGAGAGGGTGGATATTAAGGAGCTAAATGCTGAGATTAAGGAGATTGTAGAAAGACAAGCAGCTTTAAGAGCACAGATTGATGCTATAGTCGCAGATTTGGAGGGCTAACCCCATCCTGTCATTGCGAACGCAGTGAAGTAATCCACGCCTTTAGTCATTACGAGGAAGTGCGAAGCACAACGAAGCAATCCATACATAAAATAAAAGGAGTGGCAAATGAATAGCATAGAGAAACTTATACAAGAGCTTTGCTCTAATGGCGTGGAGTTTAAGGCACTTTGGGAGATAACTCATTTAAGGGCAGGAGATAGAATTATAAAATCAATGATGAAAGATAATGAAAAATATCCTGTTTATGGCGGAGGTGTAGAACCCACAGGCTATTACCACGAATTTAATTTTAAAAATGCCATTACTATTGCAAGGGCTGGAAGTGCTGGTTCTGTGTGTTGGCAGGAAAAAGAATTTTGGGCTACTGATGTATGTTTTGTCGCAAGTAGCCGTCATTGCGAGGACTACAGGACGAAGCAATCCATATATAAACAAAAGAAAGGACTAACCTTGAAAAAAGCCTATGTGTATATACTTTTTTTCTAAAGCCAATGGCACACTTTATACAGGTGTAACAAGTGATTTGCCTAAAAGAATTTATGAGCATAAAAACAAAATCACAAAGGGCTTTAGTGCAAAATATAATGTTGATAAATTGGGATATTATGAAATATATGATGATATAAAAGACGCTATTGCAAGAGAAAAGCAAATCAAAGCTGGAAGCAGGCAGAAAAAGCTTGATTTGATAGAGAGTTTCAATCCACGATGGGAGGATTTATATGAAAGTTTATTGTAGCCGTCATTGCGAGGCAGTGTGAAGCACAACGAAGTAATCTATAAAAAGAATAATAGATTACTTCGCTATGCCCGTAATGACGAAATAGATTGCCACGAAGGCCCTGCGGACTTTCTCGCAATGACAAGGAGCAAATGACAATGAAAAGCTTACAAAAGCAAACAAATATGTTATAATCACATACAAATTCATACAAAAGGATAGATTATGACTTCATTAGTGCAGTTTAGAATGGATAGCAACGATAAAGAGCTTTTGGAAACAATGCTTAAAGATATGGGGCTTGATTTGGGCACGGCTTTTAGAATCTTTGCCGCAAAGGTGCTAAAAACAGGTGAGATACCCTTTCAAATCAGCACAAATATCGACCCTGACACGATGGAAACAGAAGCAAACAAAAGAGCTTATAAAAAGGCTTTAAAAGAGCTAGAAAATGGTGAAACGATAAGCCACGAGGAGCTAAAAAAGGAATTGGGCTTATGAATTTTGATATAAAATATAGTAGAGCTGTAAAGAAATTTTTACATAAGCATCGCGATTTAGCTCCTAAAATCATTGATTGCTTAGAGCAAATCGCGCAAAATCCATACTCAAATACCCTTGATATAAAAAAGCTGCAGCATACGACAAATTGCTTTCGCTTGAGGATTGGCAAATATAGAATCCTCTATGAGATAAGAGATGAAGAAATACTCATCTATGCTTATGATGCAGATAGCAGAGGCGATGTGTATAAATGAGGCTTTAGCTAAAAAACAATAAAAGATTCTAAAGGAGGCTTGAAAAATTAGTTTGTATTAGAATCGAGATTTGCGGGGGTAGCGGGTGAATTTGCTGGTGCAAATGCACGCCACGAGGCTAAAGCCTCTCGCAATGACGGACAAAATTGTCATTGCGAGGGACTGTAACGACCGAAGCAATCTATAAAATCAATGTAATGGATTGCCACAGCCCTAAAGGGCTTCGTAATGACAGCAAAAGCCTAGGTTGCCACGAATCTGCTTTTGCAGTTTCTCACAATGACAAAAAAAGTTAGATTGTCGCGGCGATTCTGCTTCGCAATGACGCAATAAGCTATGCGGCAAAGCCTTGCGATGACATATTCAAACCAAAGGAGCAAAAATGCAATCACTTGAGCGAATTATGCAAGATGAACGCTCTACACTTGTGGCGCAATACACACCATCAAAGCACACAAATAGCGGCTATCAAAGCGAAGCGGCTTTAGAAGCGGAGTTTATAGCCATCTTAGAATTGCAAGGCTATGAATATGTGCCTATTAAGAGTGAGGAGGCATTGATAGAGAATCTTAAAAAGCAGCTTGAAGCCCTTAATAACATCACTTTTAGCCCGAGTGAATGGCAGAGGTTTTTTAAAGAAGTGCTATGCCGCGCGAGTGATGGGATTATCGAAAAGACGACATTAATACAAGAGCAAGAAATCCAAGTGCTTAAACGCGATGATGGGTGTGAGATTAATATCAAACTGCTTGATAAAAATCATATTTATAATAACCGTCTGCAAGTGATTAATCAATACGCGGTAGAGGGATGGAGGTAAAATCGCTATGATGTGAGTGTGCTTGTCAATGGACTGCCTTTGGTGCATATCGAGCTAAAACGGCGGGGTGTGCATATCAAAGAGGCGTTTAATCAAATCTCGCGTTATGGCAGGGAATGGGTTATTTGAATTTGTGCAGATTTTTGTTATCGGCAATGGCACTTACACAAAGTATTATGCCAATACGACAAGAGAATCTCATCTCAAAGACAAAAATGATATAAAAGTGCAAAAAAGCAGTCATAGCTTTGAATTTACATCATTTTGGGCGGATTTGAAAAATAATCCTATCAGTGATTTATGCGATTTTGCAAAGACATTTTTTTTGCTAAACATACACTTTTGCGTATTCTCTGTCGGTATTGCGTGTTTGATGTGGATAGAAAGCTGCTTGTCCTGCGACCTTATCAAATCGCCGCTACGGAGAAAATCTTGCAAAAAATCGCTATGAGCTATCATCATAAGCTTTATGGGTGCAGGGCACAAAGTGGAGGGTATATCTGGCATACCACAGGGAGTGGCAAGACACTTACAAGCTTTAAGGTCGCGCAACTTGCAAGTGGCTTTAAGGAGATTTATAAGGTGCTTTTTGTCGTGGATAGAAAGGACTTAGACTATCAAAGTATAAAAGAATATGATAGATTCCAAAAGGGCGCGGTAGATTCTACCAAAAATACAAAAGTGCTTTCTCAAAAACTCCATAATGATGAGAGCAGAATCATCGTAACGACTATTCAAAAACTCGCAAGATTTGTCCAGCAGCATAAAGATGATAAAAGCGCGGTATTTGATAAGCATATAGTGATTATCTTTGATGAATGCCATCGAAGTCAGTTTGGGGAAATGCACGGGCTTATTAAAAAGCATTTTAAAAAATATTATCTCTTTGGATTCACAGGCACGCCGATTTTTGCTCAAAATGCCAATGGGATTGAGACGACACAAAGTGTTTTTGGAGAGCAGCTCCATACATATAGCATAATCCACGCAATTAGGGATAAGAATGTTCTGCCCTTCCGCGTGGCATACATCTCTACGATAAAGCAAAAAGAGGATATGGAGGATAAAAAGGTATATGCAATCAATAAAGATGAGCTACTGCTATCAAATGAACGGATTCAAAAGATAGTCTCTTATATTTTAGAGCATTTTGATGTGCAAACCAAGCGCGATAAAATCTATACGAGCAAAGATAAGTCAATGAAGGGCTTTAACAGCCTTTTTGCGACGTTTTCTATCGAAGCGGCGATTGCGTATTACAAAGAGTTTAAGCGGCAAAATGAATGCTTAGAGAAGCATAAGCAGCTTAAAATCGGGCTTATTTATAGCTTTGCCGCAAATGAAGAGGCACGGGCAGATATTGATGGGGTGGGCATTGATGAAGAAAATAGCGATGAGACAATAGGGCTTGAAAAGAGTCAAAGGGATTTTTTAGAATCTGCCATAAGCGATTATAATGCAATGTTTAAACAAAGCTTTGATGCAAGTGCGGAGAAGTTTGCAAATTATTATAAAGACATCAGCAAAAGGCTCAAAGAGCGGGAGATTGACTTAGTGATTGTGGTTAATATGTTTTTGACAGGCTTTGATGCGACTACGCTCAATACGCTTTGGGTGGATAAGAATCTTAAATATCACGGACTGCTTCAGGCGTATTCTAGGACAAATAGAATCTTAAATGCAGTAAAGACATTTGGGAATATCGTATGTTTCCGTGATCTTAAAGAAGCCACAGATAAGAGCCTTATGCTTTTTGGTGATGAAAATGCGCAAAAAATGGTGTTTTTGCGGAGTTTTGAGGAATATTATTATGGCTATGATGAGAATGGCACATATCATAAGTGTTATGCAGAGCTTGTAGAGAGCTTGAGGGCAGATTTTGCATTAGAGCATATTTTGGAAAAGTTGCCTTTACAGACACAGCAAAAAGCTTTTATAGAGCTTTTTTCACATATTTTAAAAAGTAAAAAAATTTTATCTTGCTTTGATGAGTTTATGGGCAAGGAGATTCTCACACAGAGGGAATGGCAGGATTATCAAAGTCATTATATTGATATATACACAGCTTACAAGAAGGAGCTTGAAGAGCGGGAGAGTGTGCTTGAAGTAGAGCTGATCAAGCAAATAGAGGCAAATCTCGAATATATAATCGAGCTTATTCGTATATCGCATAAGGATAATAGGCTTGATAGGGCATTTTCATTAAGTATTGAAAAATCTATCGATTCGAGCATAGAATTAAGAAATAAAAAAGATTTGATATTAAGCTTTCTTGCCTCGCTCTCACCCCAAAGTGATGTGGATAAGGCATTAGAAGCCTTTATCGCACAAAAGAAACAAGAGGAGCTAGAGGCGATTATCACAGCGGAAAATCTAAAGCCCACAGAGACAAGAGCATTTGTGAGAAAAGCTTTTGAGCTAGATTCTATGAGTGAGTATGGCACATCTTTTAGTGAGATTTTGCCCCCAAGAGATTATTTTAGTCCCCACACGCAAGAGAATCATACGCATATTTTTACACGGCTTTATACGTTTTTTGAACGTTTTAGGGGTTTTAAAATTTCGGCTTTAAGGTTATCGATATTTAGCGACTCGTTTGCATTATAAAATAAGCGTGAAATTTAAGGATTATCATTGCCCGTGTATAGGGTGATGCTTTAATCCTTTTCAAAACACAACCCACTATATTGATATACAGATATATCCCTATGAAAAGGAATCATAGAACTATCAAAAGGATCTTTCCATTCATCTACTAATCTATATCCACGTGAAGTAAAGAATCCTATAAACTCATCTCTATTAAAAATATAGAGTGGCAAGTAATATTGATTAAGAGCATTTTGAAGTGTTATGAAAGTGTGAGTTTTACTTTGAAGGGGAATGCGCGTGAGAAGAATATATCTTATCCCCCCCCCCCGTGCTATTTCCTTGCTTTAGGAGAGATTCTAAAATAGAGTATATATCTTTAACGTATTGGAATGCACCAGAGCTTAGTAAAATATCTGCCAAAGCGGCAGATGTCGCAAATTTAACATTCCCTATACCCAATGTTTTCACCATCGCATTCCCTACACTTACATTAGATTCTAACTCTACTACCTCCCAT